>Ga0209573_1000106_pt1 | contig 226915 bp, 223 predicted proteins | sample TNRBio252014_DNA_FD_185870 | JGI IMG/M metagenome (GOLD analysis project Ga0209573, IMG submission 185870) | Wastewater treatment Type I Accumulibacter community from EBPR Bioreactor in Madison, WI, USA - TNR Reactor_6/25/2014_ DNA (SPAdes)... | ecosystem: Engineered > Bioreactor > EBPR >...
CGCAACCCGATCCTACCGGCGAACGCCGATGACCACCGCAAGCCGCTCGCTCGCTACGGCGCTATGAAAAGCGCGCACCGCGAGCGGCTTGCTCCCGCCCAGCTACACCACCAACCGGGACACGACCCATCAAACCGATGCGGCGCGGGCGCAAAAAAAAGCCCCGACCAAGGCCGGGGCTTGTTCGTATCCGAAATATCGGATCAGGCGAGGCTGAGATTGCCCGCCGAGGACTTGCCGGTCCGACGATCGGCCAGCACTTCGTAATTGACCTTCTGGCCTTCGTTGAGGCCGCGCAGGCCCGCCTGCTCGACGGCGGAGATGTGGACGAAAACGTCCTTGCCGCCGTCGTCCGGCTGAATGAACCCATAACCCTTTTCAGAGTTGAACCACTTCACGGTTCCGATCGCCATATCACTCGCTCCCTTGGAGACGTCAAAATTTAAACGCTCGATGAGCGTTCGTCAGATATCGATGTCGCAGGGGATGTCGTCAGCGGGGCGCATTGGCGCGCCCGTGTAGCCAAGTCGTCGTCTCGAAACTCTCGATGTGCTTTATGTAGAGCATTATGGCGGAAGCGCAAGACTGCCGCCGACCAGGGAGACAGGCGCGAAAGCGGCGAGACGATAACCGGCCGCCTCCAGCCGGGCGCGGATGCGGCGCGCCATGGCGACGGCGCGCGGGCCGTCGCCATGCACGCAGACGGAGTCGATCGGCGTCGGAATGCGCGCTCCATCCTGTGCGATCAGGGCGCGGGCCTCGATCATCCTCATCAATCGCTCGGCGGCGGCGTCCGCGTCCCCGATCATCGCGCCCGGCTCGCCGCGTGTGATGAGGCGACCTTCGCTGGTGTAGCCGCGATCGGCGAACACTTCCGCGACGGCGCGCAGCCCCTGCCCTTCCGCCGCCCGCACCTGCGCCGAGGCTGCGACGCACAACATGGCGAGGTTTGCGTCGACGGCCCTGACGGCGCGGGCGATGGCGTTCGCGACGCTTTCGTCGACTTCGGCCCAATTGGCGAGCGCGCCATGCGCCTTCACATAGGCGATGCGATGCCCGGCATAGGCCGCCAAAGCCTGCGCCGCGCCGACCTGATAGGCGACCATCCGCTCGATCTCGCCCGAATTCAGCGCGATGCGGCGACGGCCGAAGCCCTCGAGATCGCGAAAGCCCGGATGAGCGCCAACGGCGACGCTTCTGTCTTTCGCCAGCCGAAACGTCCGCGCCATAATGTCGGGATCGCCGGCGTGAAAGCCGCAGGCGACGTTGGCGGAGGTGACGATGTCGAGCATCGCGGCGTCGTCGCCGCAGGCATAGGCGCCGAAGCCTTCGCCGAGATCGGAATTGAGATCGATGGACGCCATCCCGTCGCTCCGCGCGCATCATGGACCGCCTCCCTTTTCCCTCGTCCGGGGAGAGAGCGCGGACGGCAAACTAGCGCCCTTCGCCGGCTGCGTTAAGATCGGCTTTGACGCGGCGCGCCGCTGTGCTCAAATGGATATGACAGATAACAAACAGGGTCGGCCATGCTGAAACTCGACGAGATTGTCGCCATCGATTTCCACACCCATGCGGAAGAGCCCTGCGGCACGCATCCGGATGACGGCTACGACGATTTTCAGGATGCGATGAAGGCCTATTTCAAGCCGAAGCACAATCATCGCCCGACCGTGCCGGAGACGGCCGAGCATTACCGCAAGCTGAAGATGGCCTGCGTGATCTTCGCGGTCGACGCCGAGCGCGAGACGGGCTTCCGCCGCTACGACAATTACGAAATGGCCGATCTGGCGGCGCAAAACTCCGACGTGCTGATTCCCTTCGCCAGCATCGACCCCGCCAAGGGCAAGCTTGGCGCGCGCGAGGCGCGCAAGCTGGTGCGCGAGCATGGCGTCAGGGGCTTCAAGTTCCATCCGACGATGCAGGGCTTCTTCCCCAACGACCGCATGGCCTATCCGCTCTACGAGGCGATCGTCGAAAGCGGCGTGCCGGCGTTGTTCCATACGGGACAGACGGGCGTCGGCTCGGGCATGCCCGGCGGCATGGGGATGCGGCTGAAATATTCCAACCCGATGTATATCGACGACGTCGCGGCCGATTTCCCCGACATGAAGATCATCATGGCGCATCCCTCCTTCCCCTGGCAGGAGGAGGCGTTGTCGGTGGCGACGCACAAGCCCAACGTCCATATCGACCTGTCGGGCTGGTCGCCGAAGTTCTTCCCCGCCATTCTCGTGCAATATTGCAACACGATTCTGCGCCACAAAATGCTGTTCGGCTCCGACTGGCCGGTCATCCTGCCCGAGCGCTGGATCGCCGATTTCGAAAAGCTCGACATCAAGCCCGAAGTTCGGCCGCTGATCATGAAGGAAAACGCGATCAGGCTGCTGGGGTTGAAGTGACGCGCGCGCCCACTCTCCGCATGTGGGGAGTGGGCGCGCGAACTTTGGAAAGTTCATGCCAACGCCCGACCCCACCTATTCCTGCCGGCTGCAGCCGTTGCAGCCGGAATATGTCTTCACCCTGGAGGCGGACGCGCTTGTCGTCGAGCGGGCCGGCAAGACGACGCGCGCACCCTATCGCGACATCGAGTCCGTGCGGCTGAGCTTTCTGCCGCGTGGATTTTATGTGACGGGATTCCGCACGGCGATCAGGGCGCCGGGCGCGCGGACGATCAAGTTTGACGACGCCACGTTCTCGACGGGTTTTCTTCAGGAACGGCAGTCGCGCGCCTATCGCGTCTTCACGCTCGATCTGCTGGAGCGCGTGCGGCGCGCCAATCCGCGCGCGGCGCTGATCGGCGGGCGGCCGTTGTGGATTCAGGTCGTGACGGCGGTTTTCGGCGTCGCGCTCGGCATCGCGCTGGCGGCGCTGACGGCGCGGTCGATCGGCATGGGGCATTGGGGCTCGGCCGCCATGTTCGCCGCCTTCGGCGCGGCGTTCTGCGCGTGGACGTGGTTCTATATCGCCCGCAATCGCGCGCGCGACCTGCGCGCCGACGGCGTCCCTGAGGATTTGCTGCCGCCGCCAGCGTGAGCGTCAGCCCCTCACTTTCGGCATGCGGCTCAGAGGCGCGCCCTTGGTCGTGAATGTCTGCGCGCCATGTTTGCGCCCGGCGCGCTTGCCCTCGCCGCCGCTGGCGCCGGTTCCCGCCGGCTGCCAATTCGGCACGAGATGATGCTTGCCGGGGCCGATGAGATCGGCGCGGCCCATGCTCTTCAGCGCCTCGCGCAGCAGCGGCCAGTTTTCGGGATCGTGATAGCGCAGGAAGGCCTTGTGCAGGCGGCGCTGTTTCAGCCCTTTCACCGTCGCCACGCGCTCCGAGGCGCCGCGGCGCACGCCGCGCAACGGATTGACGCCGGAATGATACGTCGCCGTCGCCAGCGCCATCGGCGAGGGCAGGAAGGTCTGCACCTGATCGGCGCGGTATTTGTTCTTCTTCAGCCAGATCGCCAGATGCATCATGTCTTCATCGGTGGTGCCGGGGTGCGCCGCGATGAAATAGGGAATGAGGAAATACTCCTTGCCCGCCTCCTTCGCCGCCTTGTCGAAAAGCTGCCTGAAGCGATCATAGGCGCCGATGCCGGGCTTCATCATTTTCGACAGCGGGCCGTCCTCGGTGTGCTCGGGCGCGATCTTGAGATAGCCGCCGACATGATGAGCGACGAGTTCGCGAATATAGGCCGGGCTCTTGACCGCGAGGTCGTAGCGCACGCCCGAGGCGACCATCACCTTCTTCACGCCCGGCACGGCGCGCGCCTTGCGATACAACTCGATCAACGCGTCGTGGCTGGTGTTCATGTTCGGACAAATGTCCGGGTAGACGCAGGACAACCGCCGACAAGCCGCCTCGATCTCCGGATCCTTGCAGGCCATGCGATACATATTCGCCGTCGGCCCGCCGATGTCGGAGATGATTCCGGTGAAGCCCGGCGTCCTGTCGCGCACTTCGGCGATTTCTTTCAGAACCGAGTCCTGCGAGCGGCTCTGGATGATGCGGCCTTCGTGCTCGGTGATCGAACAGAAGGTGCAGCCGCCGAAACAGCCGCGCATGATCGTCACCGAAAAGCGGATCATTTCCCAGGCGGGAATTTTGGCGTCGCCATAGGAGGGGTGCGGCGCGCGGGCGTAGGGCAAGCCGTAGACGCCATCCATTTCCGCCGTCGTCAGCGGGATGGGCGGCGGCGTCAGCCACACCTCCCTGTCGCCGTGGCGCTGCACCAGCGCGCGGGCGTTGCCCGGATTGCTCTCGCGATGCAACACGCGCGAGGCGCGGGCGTAGCTTTCTGAATCCTTCTCCACCGTCTCGAACGACGGCAGGCGCACGACGGTTTTCGCGCCCATTTGCCGCGCGCCCTCGTCGGCGCTTTCGACGTCGTCGGCATGGGCGATGATCCAGCCTTCCGGAACCTCGTCCCTGACGAGCGCGACGCCGCGCACATCGTCGAGTTCGCTGCATTTGGCGCCTTTGGCGAGGCGATGCGTCACCTCGACCAGCGCGCGTTCGGCGTTGCCGTAAAGCAGAATGTCGGCCTTGGCGTCGACGAGAATCGAGCGGCGCACCTTGTCCGACCAATAATCGTAATGGGCGATGCGGCGCAGCGACGATTCGATGCCGCCGAGCATGATCGGCGTGTCCTTATAGGCCTCGCGCGCGCGCTGCGAATAGACAAGCACGGCGCGGTCGGGCCGTTTGCCGCCCTCGCCGTCCGGCGTATAGCTGTCGTTATGGCGCAGGCGACGGTCGGAGGTGTAGCGGTTGACCATCGAGTCCATATTGCCGCCGGTCACGCCGAAATAGAGGTTCGGCTTACCCAGCGCCCTGAAGGCGCTCGCATCGCGCCAATCCGGCTGCGCGATGATTCCGACGCGGAAGCCCTGCGCCTCGAGCAAGCGGCCCACAAGCGCCACGCCAAAACTCGGATGGTCGATATAGGCGTCGCCGGTTATCAGAATCACATCGCACGAGTCCCAGCCGAGCGCCTCCATTTCCGCCCGCGACATGGGCAAAAACGGCGCGACGCCGAAACGGTGCGCCCAGTGCTTGCGGTAGGAGAAAAGCGGCCTAGCCTGTTGCATGGGATTGAGATGTAGCGATGGGGCGGCGGGGGTCAACCCGGGAACCTTAGTCAATCGGTCAATTAAACCCTTGCCGCCCCCCGCCCCGCCGCGTTACCAAAGCGCATGACCATCGTCCCTGACCCCCTGTTCTTCCCTCGCGCCGAAGCGCCCGCGCCCGGCGATGTCGTCGAGATCGCGCGCGGCGTCTTGTGGACGCGGCTGGCCCTGCCCTTCCAGCTCAACCACATCAATATTTTCCTGATCGAGGACGGCGACGGCTGGGCGGTGCTGGACACAGGCATCAACAATGCGGCGACGCGCGCGGCATGGGACGCGCTGGTCGATGGTCCGCTGAAGGGACGCAAGCTGACGCGGCTCATCGTCTCGCACTTCCATCCCGATCACATCGGGCTCGCCGGCTGGTTGTGCGAGCGCTTTTCCATGCCGATGTGGACAAGCCAGACGAGCTATCTGTCCAGCGCCAATATCTCGCTGCAACCGGGCGCGCTCGATGCGCCGACCTATCGCGATTTCTATCTCAATCATGGTCTGAGCGAGGAGACGACGAAACTCGTGGCGACGCAGGGCCACGGCTATCTGCGCATGGTGGCGCCGCTGCCGCCAACCTTCACGCGCATGGTGATGGGCGATCACATCCTGATCGGCGGCCGGCGTTTCGACGTGCTGACCGGCGACGGCCATGCTCCCGAGCAGGTCATGCTGTATTGCGCCGAGGACCGGCTGTTTTTCGTCGCCGACCAGGTGCTGGCGAAGATCACGCCGAACATCAGCGTCTGGGCGGTCGATCCCGACGGCGATCCGCTCGGGCTCTACCTGCGCTCGCTGTCAGGCCTGCGTCGCGACATTCCCGAGGACGTGCTGGTGCTGCCGGGGCATCAACTGCCGTTCCACGGCCTGCACCGGCGCGCGCATGTGCTGGCCGAGCATCATCACGAACGCTGCGAACTTATCGCCGGCGCCGCGCGCAAACAGCCGATGTCGGCGGCGGAGCTGGTGCCCGTGCTGTTTCACCGCCCCCTTGATCCGCACCAGATGAGCTTCGCCTTCTCCGAGGTGCTGGCGCATGTGAACTACATGCTCGGCCAGGGCGACCTGTCGTGGAGCGGCGAAAAAGGCGTGCGCCGGGTGACGACGCGATAGCGCGGCATCGTCCCGTCGGAAAGGTCCGCGGTTTTTTCGAAGACGCCCAGCGCCTCAGTTGGCAGGATAACAGGCCGAAGCTGACGCCGTGAACGCCGACATGCCAAGGCCCCTGGTGAAGTCAAACACGGCGTGGGCGACGCTCACCTTGTAGCCGGTGACTGAACCGCATGTGGTCCGGCTCACCTGAAACGCCGAAGACGGCACGTTGAGGCCGTAGGACTGTTTAGAGGCGTAGCGACGCGTGGCTTCGTCATCGCCGCATGTGGAAGTTGTCACCGCGGCGCAACGCGCCGCCGCCTCAACGCCGCGGTGAAGCGCGAAATCCGTCCAGAGCCAGATGCCGACCTGGAAGACGCCAAACAGCACCATGACGTAAATCGGAGACGTGAGGCCGAATTCGACGGCCGCCGCGCCGGATATATCGGTGGCGAAGGACTTGCGCGTCATTGGATCCGCACGATCGATTGCGATGTGACCTGTTCCGGATAGCTGACCACCGGCACACGGAAAATCGGTTTGAAGGCGTAGCTGGCCGTCACGGTGACGTAGGAGCCGGCGTCCCTGGCCGACGCGGGGCATTTTTGCCCGCATGTCGCCGGCGTGATTCCGGTTTCGCCTGGACAGCCGCACATCATGCCAGGCGTCGGACTGGCCAGCACGGACTTCGACGATGTCGCCGCCTGAATGGCGGCCGAGATGGCCTGCGAGTCGAAACCCTTTTGCACAGCGTATTGGGCGCCGGCGGCCGCGGCGTATTGCGTCCAGGTTTTCGCCAGCGCCAGACGGCCGACGTCGATCGTGCAAACAACCATCACGATCACGATGGGCGACAGCATCGCCAGTTCCATCGCCGCCAGCCCGCTTTCATCCTTTCGGAAGGCTCGCAAGAGTCGCATCATCCCGACCTCCTCAACGTTGGCCGAACCGCCGCCATGAAACCGCTTCGCCTATTCGACGAGCACGGCGCGCGTGGTGACGCCCAGCGACTTCACCCCGGACGATCCGCAGTCGGTCCTGACGGCGCTGTTGCCGGTGAAGGTGATCTGCGCGGCGATGATCTGCGTGCAGCCGGAGCCGTCGCCCGATACGCCGTTCCCGCTGAACTCCAGCGACGATGTCGCGGCGACGAGGGCGCCGCCGATATATTGCGACGCGCCGCCATTGAATCGCTGCCTGGTGTATTTCGCGGCGCGCGGATCGACCCAGAGGGCGACTCCGGAAAAGTCGCCGGTCGTCGGCGCCGTGATATTGACCGTGCTGTTGCCTGCGATGTCGATCGTGGCCGCCTTGAAGCCGAAGCGCGTCGAGGCCGAGGACGTGAGGACGAAGGTCACGCCCTTGCCCTTGAGCGCGCCGCCGAGGATTTTGATCGCGCCGCCATCGAAGATGTAGACGCCAGGATTGAGGTTGACGGTCATGCCGGAATTGACGGTCATGCCGTCGCAATAGACGCCCGGCTCCAATGTCTGCACGTCGTCTTTCGTCACCGAGCGACTGCAGCCGCTGAACGCCGGCGCCGAGATATCGACGTAAGGGTTGGGCAACGGCGCGCCGCCGGTGATGAAGCGGTTGGCGGTGATGCCGCCGCCGGCGATGGCGCCGGAAGCGCCGACAATATTGGCCGACATGACGCCATTGCCGCCCGACGAAATCGAGCTGGCGGAGCGCGAGTTTGAGAAAACGTTGCAATTGGGCATATTGACAACGGTCGAGCCGCCAACGCCGACAGCGGAATCCATCGCTGAGTCGAGAGCGAGAACGCAGCCGGAGCCCCCGTCGGCCATCGTCGCCACCGCGCGGCCGGCAATGACGTAGTTCTCCGGATGCACGGCTTTCGACAGCATCGGAGCGATGCGTGTTTCAACGATCACTTCGATGGAGCGGGAATCGCCGGCCTTCGGGCCAACCCGCGGCGGATTGTTGATCGTCACCGTCGCGCCGCCGACGTTGTCGACGTAGCCGAGTTGCGCGGCGACCGCCTTGCCTTCGGCGATGACGGCGTTGACGCCGTCGCGCGCGGCGGCGGCCGCGCTGACCGCCGCCAGGTCCGCCACATTCTGCACCGCCGATTTCTTCATGTAGAGGAAGCCGGCCTCGGTGCCGAGCGCGCCCATGCCGATAATCACGGGCGACGTGAGAGCGAACAGGATGGACATATTGCCGGATCGATCGGCAAAGAAGCGGCGCGGCAACCGGGCCATCTTCTCTTGAACGTGCTTATCGTTTGCCATATCGCGCCTCGGGACAAGTTCTTAAATTTCGTCAACGAGACTGTGGGCAGGTATGAAACATCTCCCTAATTGGATACCGACATTTTTAACAACGGGTCTTTCGCCGGCGTTAATCCTAACGCCGCCTTAACGATGTTGCTCGAAACAATTCGACTTCGCGACGCCATCGGCGCCCTGGACGGGGACGGTCGTCGTTCCGGATGTCCGATGAGTCCGTTTGGCAAGCGTCCCTCTTCCGGGTTGGGCGCTTTGTCGGGTTTGACCGATGCGGAGCCCGGCTGCGGGGGCTGCGTCCTCGCGTTCGATGTCCGCGCCGACGCGACAACCACTCCCGAGCATGCCCCATCGCTCGTCGCGGGAAGGCCAATCCCCGACTTGCCGCAAATATCCATGGTCGCCGGCCTGGCCGGAGGCGCGCGACAAGGTGACCGCGGCGCCGGGAACAATCCTGACCATCGCGCCGCCGGTCGTGGAAAATCACCGGGGCGAGCGCCGCAGTTGACGGCCTGCTCCTTCCCGTCCGTCAGCGCGGCGGCGCATCCTACAACATCTTTCGTTTTACATGCGACGATTTAGTTTATTCGCTCCAAAACAAAATATTTATTGCCCCTTAACGCAAGATGATACTCGCGATTAACCACCTCTTCGTCTATTTTTTCTATAGACGACATAATAGTTTGGTAACCCAATGAGCCTAAAACAGCCGTAGACAGCGGGTTGCGCCGTATGAATTGCAAAATGTGAGCAATTTTAGACGTGCCTTAAAGGCGTCTTTAGCCTCAGACGAGCACAAAGGCTGCAACAGGCCGCAAAACCGGAAACACGACGATGTCAAGAAAGACCGCCAGGAACTTCCGCGATGAGCCCTCCGGGTCCGTAGCGGTGATGTTCGCAGTTTCCGCCGGAGCAGTGATGCTGATGATGGGCGCCACCATCGATTATTCGCGGGCGATCACCGTGAGATCGAAGCTGCAGGCCGCCACCGACGCGACGATCCTCAGCCTTGCGCGTCAGGGATCGCTTTCCAGCGCGGAATTGCAGACGAAAGCCGTTCAGCTGCTTTCGGCCAATATCGGCAATGATCCCAACGCCTCGATCGTCGCCGGTCCGGACCACCGCAACAGCGGCGCGGAAATGTGCGTCGACACGCAGACGTCCATTCCCGCATCAATCATGAAGATCGCCAGAATCGATACTTTGCAGGTCAAGGCCACGTCCTGCGCGGCTGTGACCGACGCTTTCTATGAGATCGCGCTGGTGCTCGATAATTCCGGATCGATGACGCAGGCCGCGGGCAACTCCAGCAAGATCGCCGCCGTGCGCTCGGCCGCGAGCAAGATGGTCGACGAGTTCGCGCCCATCAACGGCACGCAGATCGCGGCGTTTTCCGTCGTTCCTTTCGCGGCGTCGGTCAACATCGGTCCGCAGAACCACAACGCCTCGTTCATGGATGTGTCGGGGAAGTCGTCGATTCACTGGAAGAACATTCTCATACCGCCGGCGTCGTCGTGGAAGCCCGCCTCGCGCTTTGCGATTTACGACAAAATGTTCAACGCGAACTCGTTCAACGCCGGCACGGCCTGGAGCGGCTGCGTCGAGGAACGGCCGGGCGCCTTTCTCACCAGCGACGCGCCGGCCAACCCGGACGTCGGCGACTCGCTGTTCGTGCCGATGCTGGCGCCCGATGAGCCCAACAACGCCAACAACAGCTATCTGTCGGACTCGAGCGGCGCCTGCCAGGCCGGCGATATGTACGACCAACTCGACAAGACCGCCGGCAATGGCTCCGGCGTCACCAAGCTGTGCAAATACAACCTGTCGACCAAGCTCTCCAGCTCGACGGCGACCGCCAGCAAATCGCCGAACAAGTCGTGCACCACGTCGGCCCTGCACACGCTCAGCACGGATTTCACCAGCGTGAAATCCAAGATCAGCGGGATGCAGGCGAGCGGCAACACCAACATCTTCTCCGGCCTGATGTGGGGCTGGCGGACGATCTCGCCCAACACGCCTTTCGTCGTGTCCAACGCCGCCTCAACCGGGCCGCAAATGCCAATCGCCTATAACGGCAAGACCGCTGACCAGCGTCTGGTCAAGAAAATCGTCGTTCTGATGACCGATGGCGACAACACCTGGGGCTCCAACAGCTATCAATATGTGACCGGCACCACGACCAATTCCTGGGGCCAGACGCAGAACACCTACGCCTCGGTCAACACCGGCGTCTACGGACCGTTCGGATATTGGCAGGACGCCCGCCTCGGCACGGCGCCGACCAACGACTCGGACGCCGTCTTGCAAATGAACACAGCGGCGCTTCAGGCCTGCACGGCCGTCAAGGCCGCGGGCGTGACGATCTACACGATCGCGGTGGGCAACAGCATCAGCAGCACGGGTCAGTCCATTCTCAGGCAGTGCGCGACGGACGAGTCCAAGTATCTGACCGCGACGACCGACACGCAGATCATCGCCAGCTTCCAGACAATCGCCGACTCCTTGCAGACGCTGCATCTGACGCGATAGCGAACGCTTTCCGAAATCAGGACAACGCCGGAGCGTCTCGCTCCGGCGTTGTTTCGTCGGAGAGCGTGCGGCGCACAGCGTCGCGCCAGCCGGCGCGTTTGCGCGCGCGTTCGACGCCGTCCATGCGCGGGGTGAAGCGCCGGTCAAGCGCCCAATCGCGCGCGAAAACATCCGGCGGCGGCGTCAATCCGTCGGCGCGGCCCGCGAGCCAGGCGGCGCCGGCCGCGGTCGTTTCGCGATTGACCGGGCGCTCCGCCGGCGCGTCGAGAATGTCGGCGAGAAACTGCATGGTCCAATCCGAGGCTGTCATGCCGCCGTCGATGCGCAGAACCGTTTCCGCCCCGCCGCCCCAATCGCCGCGCATCGCGTCCAGCAGATCGGCGGTCTGGTAGCCGACGCATTCGAGCGCGGCGCGCGCGAGTTCGGCCCGCGTCGTCGCCCGCGTCAGGCCGAACAGGGCGCCGCGCGCCTCCGCGTCCCACCACGGCGCGCCGAGGCCGGTGAACGCCGGCACAAGATAGACCGCCTGCGCCGGATCGGCCGCCTCGGCCAGGGCGCCCGTCTCGTCCGCGCGCGCGATCAACCCGAGGCCGTCGCGCAGCCATTGCACCGCGGCGCCGGCAATGAAGATGGCGCCTTCGAGCGCGTAGGTCGGCTTGCCGTCGAGGCGCCAGGCGATGGTCGTCAGCAGGCGGTTTTTCGAGGCGACGGCGGTCGCGCCGGTGTTGAGCAGCGCGAAGCCGCCCGTGCCATAGGTCGCCTTCATCATGCCGGGCGCGAAGCACGCCTGCCCGATGGCCGCCGCCTGCTGATCGCCGGCGACCCCGCGAATGGCGACCGGAGCGCCGAGGATGTCCGGCGTCGTCGCGCCGAAATCGGCGACGCAATCGCGCACGTCCGGCAACAGGGCCATCGGCGCGCGAAACAGCCCGCACAAGTCCTCATCCCAGCGCCCCGCGTGAATGTCGTAGAGCGCGGTGCGCGAGGCGTTGGTGGCGTCAGTCGCGTGGATGGCGCCGCCGGTCAGCCGCCAGAGCAGGAACGAGTCTACCGTGCCGAACGCCAATTCCCCCGCTTCGGCGCGGGCGCGCGCGCCGGGAACATGGTCGAGAATCCAGGCGATCTTGGTCGCGGAAAAATAGGGGTCGAGCAAAAGGCCCGTGCGCGCAGCGACCATCGGCTCGACGCCCTCCGCCTTCAGGCGCGCGCATATCGCCGCCGTGCGGCGGTCCTGCCAGACGATGGCGTTGTGAATCGGCCGGCCGGTCGCGCGCTCCCAGACGAGCGTCGTCTCGCGCTGATTGGCGAGCCCGATGGCGGCGACCTCGCGGGCCGTCGCGCCGCCTTGCGCCAGCGCGGCGCGCATGGCGGCGAGCGTCGTGCGCCAGATGTCCTCCGGATCGTGCTCGACCCAGCCCGGCGCCGGATAATGCTGCGCGAATTCCTGTTGCGCGACGCCCGCCACCGACAGGTCCGGCCGGAACAGGATGGCGCGCGACGAGGTGGTGCCCTGATCGACGGCGAGGAGATAGCGCGTCATGACGACCGTTCCGCAAGAAAATCGACGGCGAAGCTAACGCAGTTGACGCCGGCGCCTCAAGAGAGGGAGGCGCCGGCGGACATTCTCAGGACTCTGCCCTGGCGCGGGCAGTTTTCAACAGCGAGAACAGAATGCCGCCGGCGAGAATCGCGACCGTGATCGCGAGACTGATCTCCGGCTCGATCTTGCCGATGAACTTCTGAACGAAGATCTTGCTGCCGATATACACGAGCACAAGCGCAAGCGCGTATTTGAGGTAGTGGAACCTGTCCACCATCGACGACAAAACAAAATAGAGCGAGCGCAGGCCGAGCACCGCGAAAATGTTCGAGGTGTAGACAATGAAAGGATCCTGCGTGATCGCAAAGACCGCGGGGATCGAGTCGACGGCAAAGATCAGATCGGCGAACTCGATCAGCGCCAGGGCGACGAAGAGCGGCGTCGCCCACAGGACCATCTTGCCTGTGCGCGTGTCCGGAGCGCGCAGGAAGAAGGCCTGTCCGACGATCTCGCGCGTGATGCGCAGATGCGACCGCATCCACACCAGCAGCGGATTGCTTTCAAGGTCCGGCTTCTGCTCGGCCATCAGCAGCATCTTCACGCCGGTGAAAACGAGGAAGGCCGAAAAGACATAGAGAATCCAGCCGAACTCACGCACGAGCGCCGCGCCGAGCCCGATCATGATCGCCCGCAGCACGATGACGCCGAGAATGCCGTAGAAAAGCACGCGATGCTGGTGGATCTGCGGGATCGCCAGATATCCAAAAATCATCGCCATGACGAAGACGTTGTCAAAAGCCAGGGTTTGCTCGACGACCCAGGCCGTCAGATAGAGCTCCACTGCCGTCGCGGCGCGTGCGGCCGGGCTTTGCGCGCCCGCCACCAGAGGATCGAGCGAAGACGTGTAGCCGTAGTAGTAGAGCGCCCACACCGCGCCGGAAAAGGCGGCGCCGGCGGTCATGCAAATGCCGACGAGCGTGGCGCTTTCCCGAAACGAGGGCATATGCGCCTCTTTCTGGAAAAGCCCGAGATCGATCGCCATGATCGCCAGGACGATCATCAGAAAACCGATCCACGCCCAGACCGGGACGCCGAGGAGCGACGCCGCAAAGTGGCCAGCAAGAAAATCCATGGTTCATATTCCCGCGGTTGACGCCGCGCGTCATGCGACGCGCGGCGCTCGGTCGAAACACAGCCGTCAGTCTTGCGAAACGCCGAGCGCCCGCATGACCTTCGCCAGCGCCCTCAGTTCGGCGGGATGGAGAATTCCGTCCGCCGTCGCCGCGGCGCGCGCCGCGGCGACGATGGTTCCCGCCTCGCGCGGGCGCCCGCTCAAAGCCTGCAATTTTTCGACCGCCAACACGCTCGCCACTTCGTTGTCGAGTTCGTAATTCGCTTCGTGGATCGCGAATTCCCCGGCAACGTCGGCATGGGAGAAATGCGCGAGCAGCGGTTCATTACGCGCCATGGACAACAGGCGCCGCCGCTCGCGCGCGGCCACCTCGCCGTCGGAATGGGCGACGATGGCATAGGCGGCGACCAGCGCCTCCATGAAGGCGGAACTGCGATAGACGTCCATCTCGGAGAGAATGGCGCGATCGGTCAGGAGAGGTCGACGGGGTTCGGAAAAAGGCATGCTGTCCTCCAGTTTCAAGAACTGTCGGAGCGTCGCCTGCCGAATTGCATTCCGATTTGCCGAGGCCGGCCAGATCAGTAAGGCAACACCGCAAGCGGGTTCGCGCCGACTGATCCGACATCACGCAGCCATCGACTACGCCAGAGGGGCCCGGATCAACAGGTCCAGAAGATTTGGCGATTGAGGCAAAAAAATGGCGCGGACTGGCCGGTCAGACGCCTGACATGAACGCCCTGAGCGCGGAAACGCCCGCCGGATCAATGGAAAGGCCCAGTTTGGAGCGTCGCCACAAAATATCTTCGGCGGTCTTCGCCCATTCCTGATCGATGAGATAGCGCGCCTCGGCCTGTGTCAATGTCGCGCCGAAATGCGCGCCGAGATCGTCGAAGGCCTTCGCGCTCCCGAGCACACGCGGCGCGCGCGTTCCATAGGCGCGGGCCAGACGCGCGGCGTGGTCCCGCGCGAGAAAGGGAAAGCGCGCGCGCAAATCCGCGACGACGCCCTCAAGGCCGTCAAGCGCGAAATCGCCGCCAGGCAGCGGCGCCTCGCCCGTCCAGGGCGCGCCGGGGCGCGGGAGCCACGGCGAAAGTTTTTCGAGCGCCGCCTCCGCGAGGCGGCGGTAGGTCGTCAGCTTGCCGCCGATGATGGACAGCAGCGGCGCCCCGCCGCCTTCCGCATCGAGTTCGAACACATAATCGCGCGTCGCCAACCTGGCGTCGCCCGCGCCGTCGTCGGCGAGCGGCCGCACGCCGGCGAAAGACCAGACGACGTCGGCGGGCGCGATGGGCCGCGCGAAATAATCGTTGGCCGCGGCGCGGAGATAGGCGACTTCCGCGTCGCTCGCACGCGCGTCGCGCGGATCGCCGTCGAAGTCGCGATCCGTCGTGCCGATCAGGGTGAACGCGTCGAGATAGGGAATGGCAAAGACGACGCGGCCGTCGCCGGTCTGAAAAAGATAGGCGAAGGCATGATCGAACAGTTTGCGCACGACGATATGCGCGCCCTGGACGAGGCGCACCGGCGCGCGCAGTTCCACCGGCGCGTCCTCAGGCGCCCGCGCCACCCAGGGGCCCGCAGCGTTGACGAGGATGCGCGCGCGAATGTCGCGGCGCGCGCCCGTCGCCGCATCCTCCACTGTCAGGGCCCATGCGCCGTCGACGCGGCGCGCGGCGACGGCTTTCGTGCGCGGCGCGATGATCGCGCCGCGCTCTGCGGCGTCCTGCGCATTGGCGACGACGAGCCGCGCGTCGTCGACGCGGCAGTCGGAATATTCGAAGCCCCTTGCGAACAGGCCGGGCTTCAGCGCGTCGCCCGCCGCATGACGCGCGAGATCCACCGCGCGCGAGGCCGGCAGCGCCGCACGGACGCCGATGTGATCGTAGAGAAACAGGCCGAGGCGAAGCAGCCAGGCCGGGCGCAGGCCGCGATGATGCGGCAGCACAAAGCGCATCGGCGCCACGAGATGCGGCGCGATGCGCCATAGAATTTCACGTTCGGCGAGCGACTCGCGCACCAGCCGGAATTCATAATGCTCCAGATAGCGCAGCCCGCCATGAACGAGCTTGGTGGAGGCGGAGGACGTGCCCCCGCCCAGATCGTCCGCCTCGCAGAGATAGACCGAGACGCCGCGCCCGGCCGCGTCGCGCGCGAGGCCGCAGCCATTGATCCCGCCGCCGATAATCGCGAGATCGTGGAGCGGGCCCGCCTCGCCCATTCAGAACGGCAGACCGACGTAATTCTCGGCGAGCGAGCCGAGCGCCTTGTCCGACGAGAACAGATATTCGAGATCGGTGCGCTGGAGCTTGTTTTCGTAAGGAGAATTGTCCGGGAACCGGTGCAGCAGCGTCGTCATCCACCACGAGAAGCGCTGCGCCTTCCAGATGCGCGCCAACGCCCTGGCGGAGTAGTTCTTCAATCCCGCGTCGTCGCCCTTCTGATAATGATCGAGCATGGCGTGGTAGAGATAGAAGATATCCGAGGCGGCGCTGTTGAGCCCACGCGCGCCGGTGGGCGGCACGATATGCGCGGCGTCGCCGGCGAGGAACATGCGGCCGTAGCTCATCGGCTCGGCGACGAAGGAGCGCAGGGGCGCGATGCTCTTCTCGATCGACGGGCCGGTGATGAGTTTGGCGGCGATGTCCGCCGGGAGTCGCTTTTTCAACTCGTCCCAGAAGGCGTCGTCCGACCATTCCTCGACCGTGTCCTCGAGCGGCACCTGAATGTAATAGCGGCTGAGCACCTGCGAGCGCAGCGAGCAGAGCGCGAAGCCCCGTTCGCTGCGGGAGTAGATGAGTTCGGGCGAAACCGGTTTTGTGCGCGACAGCACGCCGAGCCAGCCGAAGGGATAGACGCGCTCGTATTCGCGCAGAACATCCTTCGGAATGGTCTTGCGGCTGACGCCGTGGAAGCCGTCGGCGCCGATGACGTAATCGCAATCAACGCGGATGATGCGGTCTCCCTCGCGATAGGTGACGTGCGGCGCGTCTGACAAGAGGTCGTGAATCTTCACGTCGTCGACATTGTGGATGACCTTGCCGCCCATATGCGCGCGGGCGTCGTAGAGGTCGCGGGTCAATTCCGTCTGGCCGTAGACGACAACGGAATTGCCGCCGGAATATTTGTGCAGGTCGACGCGGTCCATGCGTCCGTCGTGGGCGATGAAGAAGCCCTCGTGAATCTCGCCTTCCCGGTCCATGCGTTCGCCGCATTGGGCCTCGCGCATCAGGGCGGCGAAGCCGTGCTCCAGCACGCCGGCGCGGATGCGGCCAAGAACATATTCGCGGCTGTGCTTCTCGAGCACGACATTGTCGATCCCCTTGAGGTGCAAGAGCTGCGACAAGAGCAGGCCCGACGGCCCGCCGCCGATGATGCAAACCTGGACCTTCATGCGCTTCCCCCGCGTTTTCTCCGCTTCGCCGAAAAGGCGGCGGCGACATTGTTATGCGGCATATTCAATCGCCGCGCGGCGACGCGCAAGCGGGGTTTTGCGGCGGGGCGAGGCGTGAAAATTCAAGGCAAAAATGGTGCCCAGGGGCGGAATCGAACCACCGACACTGCGATTTTCAGTCGCATGCTCTACCAACTGAGCTACCTGGGCGCGCCGGCGCGGGCGGGCCGCGTCGACAGGGGCGCTTATAGACAAGGGGGCGCGGGCTTGTCCAGAGCGTTCGCGCCGGCTCCGGGGAAAAATGCGCCGGCGGCCGCGCGCGGGCCCCGGTCCCGACCGGATCAATGCGTGCGGGCGCTGCCGGCCGGCGGCGGCGCGGCGGGCGCGTCGTCGTCTTCCTCATCCTCGGGCTTTGCCGGAATCGCGTAATGGCCGGCCAGCCAGCGATGCAGGTCGACATCAGCGCAGCGGGCCGAGCAGAAGGGGCGGAACCGGCGCTCCGCCGCCTTGCCGCAGATCGGACAGGGGCGCGCGGATTTGCCGTCCGGCGCGTCTTGCGTCGCCATCTCAGGCGCCCTGCCCTTCGGCGAAGAAATCGCCGACGAGGCGATTGAAGCGCGCGGTGTGCTCGATCTGCGTCCAGTGGCCGCAACGGCCGAAGACGTGCAGTTGCGAGCGATTGATGAGTTCGGCCAGCCGATAGCTGTTGGAGACCGGAATCACCTTGTCCTCGCGGCCGTGAATCACCAGCGTCTCGTGCGGGATTCCGGCGATGTCCGCCTCGGGGCTGGCGAGAAGGCGGACGCCTTCCTGTCGCGGCGCCGGGAACATGGCGGCGAAGCTCTCCTGAAAGCCGGGGCGAATCGACGCCTCATAGCGCATCTTCGCCAGATCGTCGGTGACGAGGGCGCGGTCATAGGCGAAGACGTCGAGCAGTTTGCGCATGTTGTCGAGCGAGGGCGTGTAGCCCCAGGCCTTGTCGAGCCCGTCGGTCAGCGGAAAATCGACGCCCACGGCGCCCATCAGCACCAGCCGGCGGACGCGCCCGGGATGGCGGATGGCGAGCGCCAGCGCCAGACCGCCGCCGAAGGAATTGCCGACAAGATCGACCTTGTCGAGCTTCATCGCGTCGAGAAAGCCGACAGCGTGTTTCACCCACACGTCCTTGCCGTAGACGATGCCCTCGGGCCGGGCCGAATAGCCGAAGCCGAGCATGTCGGGCGCGAGCACGCGGAAGCGTTTGGCCAGTTCCGGAATGGTCAGGCGCCAATTGGCCCAGGCGGTGACGCCGGGCCCCGAGCCGTGGATGAGCACGACCGGAGCGCCCTGCCCCTGATCGTGGTAGTTCGTGTGAAAACCGGCGGCTTCGACGCTGTTGGCGATCTCGGGATTGGCGGGCATGAGGCTCTCTCGCGTGGCTGGCGCGCAGATTGGCCGCGCCGCCCGCGTTAGGCAAGCCTCAGACGCGATTGAGCCACAGGAGGCGCGTGGGATAGCCTTCGCCGTTGAGCAGGCCCAGCGTTTCGTAAAGCGGCAAGCCGACGACATTGGGATAGGAGCCGACGAGATTGACGACGAAGGCGCCGGCGAGGCCCTGAATCGCATAGCCGCCGGCCTTGCCCCGCCATTCGCCGGCGCCAAGATAGGCCTCGATCTCCTCCGACGACAGCCGCTTGAAGCGCACGCGCGTCTCGACGAGGCGCCGTCGCTCCGCACCCTTGGCGGTGATCAGCGTGACGCCGGTATAGACGCGATGGGCGCGGCCGGAGAGCAGGCGCAGGCATTGCGTCGCCTCCTCCATCAGCTCACATTTGGGCAGGATGCGGCGGCCGACGGCGACGACCGTATCGGCGGCCAGCACCATCGCGCCCTCAAGCTCCGGGCGGGCGCGCACGATTTTCGCGGCGGCGCGGGCCTTTTCGTCGGCGAGGCGCCAGGCGAGCTTGCGCGGCGCCTCCATCCGCGCCGGCGTTTCGTCGACATCAGCGGGAACGAGCGCGTCCGGCTCGACGCCGACCTGCTGCAACAGCGCGAGGCGCCGGGGGGACGCGGAGGCGAGAACCAGCCTGGGCCGCCAGGTCGCGCGATCGCTCGTCACGGGCTTTCCCTGCGCCGGAGATTACTTGAAGCGGTAGGTGATACGGCCCTTGGTCAGGTCGTAAGGCGTCATTTCGACAAGCACCTTGTCGCCGGTGAGCACGCGGATGCGGTTCTTGCGCATCTTGCCGGCCGTATGTGCGATGATCTCGTGGTCGTTCTCGAGCTTGACCCGGAAAGTGGCGTTGGGCAGCAGTTCGACGACCGTGCCGGGAAACTCGAGCAATTCTTCTTTCGACATCGGCGTGTTTACATCCTATGCATAGCGTCAAGTTTGCCGGTTCCGGCCGAACCCGAAACGGGTCCGGGAGCGCCGCATCCCCGCGCTTTCGGCGCGGACCCTAATCGAGATGCAAGCATTTGTGAACCGGCGTTGGAGATTTCCGGGTGAAAGACATTTTCGAATTCAACTTCCGCCTCTACCGTCTGTGGTGGGAGGCCGTTGAGACGCAGGCTGCCGCCTGGACGACCATCGCCATGCGTTTGCCGCATCTGGCGCAGCAAGGGCTTCATCCTGGCCGTCCGCCGTCGCGCGAAACGCAGAAAATGGTGGCGGAAAAGGTCGTCGCCGCGGCGGAAGGCGCGCGCGAGGCCTCCATCGCCTCGGCGCGCCTCGCGGGCAAGATGCTGACGCGGCCGGTGCGCGCGACCGAGTTGGCCGTCGACGTTCTCAAGGTCGCGGAGGCTGCGTCCCGGCCAGCCACGCAGCGGGTCAAGGCCAACGCGGCGCGGCTGACGGGACAGACCCCCTGAGAGCAACGCGTCGTCAGGCGGCCGGCCCGGCGGTCGGCGCGATGTCCTCCGGAACGGAGGCGTTCGTCGCGTCGTCCGCCTTGCGCGCCGCCTCGTCCGCCGCCGTGCGGGCGTTGAAATCGCGAATGGCGAAGGGAATGGTCGCCAGCCAGGCGAGCGACAGCGCGATCAGCATTTCCATCGGATAGGTGGCGAGAAGCGCCAGCAGCGCCGCCACGACGAACAGCACGAAAATCACATATTCGCGCGGCACGCGGCCGATGGATTTGCCGGAATAATGCGGGATGCGACTGGCCATCAGCAGAGCGACGCCGACGACGAAGGCGATGTAGAAAGGCGCCAGCGCCTTCGAGTTCGGCGCGCCGAGCACCGACAGATTGAGATAGAGCGGCATCAGCGCGACGATGGCGCCGGCGGGCGCAGGCATGCCGGTGAAGAAATTGGCGTGCCAGGCCGGCTTGTCGGGGTCGTCGATCATGACGTTGAAGCGCGCGAGGCGCAGCGCCGCGGCGATGGCGAAGACGAGCGCGGCGACCCAGCCGGCGCCCTTGATCTCGTGCAGCCCCCAGAAATACAGGATCAACGCCGGCGCGACGCCGAAATCGATGAAATCGGCGAGCGAATCGAGTTCGGCGCCGAACCGCGTCGTGCCGCGCAGGGCGCGGGCGATGCGCCCGTCGAGCGCGTCGAGCACGGCGGCGACCATGATGGCGATGACGGCGTGCTCGTAACGGTCCTCGAAGGCGAAGCGGATCGCCGTCAGGCCCATGCACAGAGCCAGCAGCGTCACCAGATTGGGCAGGATGACGCGCACGGGAACGCGCGGAAAGCGCCGACGCGCGAGAAGCCTGGAAGCGCCCTGTGGGTTCATCGCCATCGCCCTCGCGTCCGTTCAGCCGACCTTGAAATTGCGGCGCGGCTCGCCGCCCGCCATGTCGGCGATGATGGTTTCGCCGGCGATGCATTTGGAGCCGAGGCCGACCAGCGGCCGCGCGCCATCGGGCATGTAGACGTCGACGCGCGAGCCGAAACGGATGAGGCCGAAACGGTCGCCGGCGCCGATGCTCTCGCCCTCGCGCACGAAGGAGAGAATGCGGCGGGCGACCAACCCGGCGATCTGCACCACGCCGAACCTTCCCGAGGCCGATTCGATGATGAGGCCGTTGCGCTCATTGTCCTCGCTCGCCTTGTCGAGGTCGGCATTGACGAACAGGCCGGGCTTATAGGCGATTTTGGCGATGCGGCCGGAGACGGGCGCCCGGTTCACATGGACGTCGAACACCGACATGAACACCGAGACGCGCTGCATCTTCTGGTCGCCGAGGCCCAGCTCCGGGGGCGGCGCAAAGAAGCCGACCGAACAGACATAGCCGTCGGCGGGCGAAACGACGAGGCCTTCCTGAAGAGTCGTGACGCGCGGCGGATCGCGGAAGAAATAGGCGCACCAGACGGTCAGAATCGCGCCGATCCAGCCGAGCGGGGCCCAAAGCCAGTGCAGGATCAGCGAGATGATCGCGAAAGCCGCGATGAAGATGTAGCCCTCCGGGTGAATGGGGGCGACCTGCTTGCGGATGGATTCGAGCATGGACATGGGGGCGCGTTTCCGGCGAGAGCGAATGTTGGCGCGTCTTATGCCGCCAAATCAAGGCAATGTCACGAAGCGGAGACGACGGCTCAGGCTTTGGCGCCTGGCGCCGCGCCCCATTTCGCCCTGATCGCCGCCTCCGCGCCCGGCGCGATATTGATGCGCGAGAGATCGCCGCCGTAATGGGCGACGAGGCGCGGGTCCATCACCTTGCGCCAGAGCGGCGGAAAATAGGCCAGCAACGTCATGCCGGCGTAGCCCGTCGGCAATTGCGGCGCGTCGTCGAAATGGCGCAGGGCCTGATAGCGGCGCATGGCGTTGGCGTGATGATCGGAATGACGCTGCAGGTGGTAGAGCTGCACGTTGCTGGCGACGCGGTTCGAGTTCCAGGAGTGCTCGGGCTTGCAGCGCTCATAGCGGCCGTCCGGACCTTTTTGTCGCTGGAGGCCGTAATGTTCGAGATAGTTGACCACTTCAAGCAGCGAGAAGCCGACGATGGCCTGAATGATCAGGAAGGGAATGATCGACGTCCCCAGCCAGAGAATCAGCGCGCCGAACAGGACCGGCGTCATGATCCAGGCGTTGAGCACGTCGTTGCGCGGCGTCCAGGGGCCCTGCCCGGCGCGCGCCAGCCGCTCCTTCTCCAGCGCCCAGGCCGAACGCAGGCTGCCGAACACGGTGCGCGGCCAGAACGCCCAGAAGCTCTCGCCCATGCGCGCGGAGGTCGGGTCTTCCGGCGTGGCGACGCGGACATGATGGCCGCGATTGTGCTCGACGACGAAATGGCCGTAGGCGGTCGGCGCCAGCACGATTTTCGCGAGCCAACGCTCCCGGAGCGTCGGCTTGTGGCCGAGTTCGTGCGCGTTGGCGATGCCGACGCCGTTCATGAAGCCGGCGCTGAGCGCCAGGCCGAGCATTTCGATCGGCCCGAGGCCGCCGCGCGCCGCCGCCCACGCATACATGACGAAAGCGGCGTATTGCAGCGGCGCGAAGGCCGCGACGATCCAGGCGTAATAGGGATCGGCCTCAAGCGCGGGCACGGCGGATTCTGGCGGATTGGTCGGATCCTCTCCGACCAGAAGCTCCAGCGGCACGATGACGCCGTAGGCGAAGACGAAACCGAACCACCAGAAGCCGTTGAGGCCCGTGGCCGTCACCAGGGCCAGCGCGGCCCACGGCAAAAGGACAGGCAACAGGCTCAGCAGCCATTCGCGGCGCTTGCCGTCGGTCCAGACGGGGTTTTCGGCAGACGCCTGCATGGACATGGTTCGCTCCCTTCCACGGCGCATGCTGCCTCACCCGCGCCACGCTGACAACGGCGCCGCGCGCTGCCGGCTTCCGACCCGAGGCGCCTCCTGCGTGCGCCAACCTGGAGGTCGGCGGTCCGGGGCGCTAAGCCCCGACGCCGACCCTGACGCTCTTGCCTTCCGCGGCCGCGGCTTCGCGCAGTTTGGCCTCGGCCTCGTCCACCTCGCGCTGCCGGCTCCACATGGCGGCGTAGACGCCGTCCCGCGCCAGCAATTCGGGATGCGAGCCGCGCTCAACGATGACGCCCTTGTCGAGGACGAGGATTTCGTCGGCGCCGACGACGGTCGACAGGCGATGCGCGATGACGAGCGTCGTGCGGTCTTTCGACACGCGGTCAAGCGCGTCCTGGATTTCACGCTCGGTGAAGCTGTCCAGCGCCGAGGTCGCCTCGTCAAGCACGAGGATCGGCGGGCCCTTGAGGATGGTGCGGGCGATGGCGACGCGCTGCTTCTCGCCGCCGGAAAGTTTCAGGCCGCGCTCGCCGACCTGCGCGTCGTAGCCGCCCGGAACCGTCTCGATGAAGCGGTCGATCTGGGCGAGGCGCGCCGCCTCCCTGATCTCGTCCTCGCGCGCGTCCCAGCGGCCGTAGCGAATGTTGTAGCCAATCGAGTCGTTGAACAGGACGGTGTCCTGCGGCACCATGCCGACCACGTCGCGCAGGGAGCGCTGCGTCACCCCGGCGATGTCGCGGCCATCGACGGTGATGCGGCCCTTCTGCGGCTCGTAAAAGCGGAAGATGAGGCGCGACAGCGTCGACTTGCCGGCGCCGGACGGGCCGACGACCGCGACGGTCTTGCCCGCCGGCACCTCGAAGCTGACGCCCTTGAGGATCTCGCGGCGCGGATCGTAGTGGAAATACACATCCTCGAAGGCGAGCCGGCCCTCGGCGACGATCAGCGGCGCGGCGCCGGGGCGATCCTGAATCTCCGGATTCTGTTCGAGAATGCCGAACATGGCCTCAATGTCGATCAGCGCCTGACGCACCTCGCGATAGAGCATGCCCATGAAGTTCAGCGGCTGGTAGAGCTGGATCATCATGGCGTTGATGAGCACGAAATCGCCGATGGTGTTGCGCCCCTCGCGAATGCCCTGCACGCACATGGCCATGACGGCCGTGAGCCCGATGGTGAAGATCACCGCCTGCCCGGCGTTGAGCACGGCGAGCGAGGTGTAGGTCTTCACGCTCGAACGCTCGTAGCGCTCCATGCTCCTGTCGTAGCGGGCAGCCTCCCGGCGCTCGGCGCCGAAATATTTCACCGTTTCGTAGTTGAGCAGGCTGTCGATCGCCTTGGTGTTGGCGTCAACGTCGCTCTCGTTCATCGATTTGCGGATGCCGATGCGCCAGTTCGTGGCGATGGCGGTGAACCACAGGTAAGCGACGATCATCAGCGTCACCGCGACGGCGTAGCGCCAATCATACTGAAAGATGAAAACCGCCAGAATGAGCAGAAACTCGATCAGCGTCGGCGCGCCGGTCAGCATCACCATGCGCACGATGGTCTCGATGGCGGAGCGTCCGCGCTCCAGCACACGCGTCAGACCGCCGGTCTTGCGCTCAAGGTGGAAGCGCAGGGACAGCGCATGCATGTGCACAAACACATCGTTGGCGAGGCGGCGCACCGCGTTCATCGCCACGGCGGCGAACAGCGCGTCGCGCGCCTGCGTCAGCAGCGCCATGCCGGCGCGCAGGACGCCATAGAGCAAGGTCAGCGCGATGGGGCCGGCAAGAACGGCCGGCAGGTTGACCTCCTTCGCGCCCTCGCCCGTCAACGCGTCCGTCGCCCATTTGAACGAGTAAGGCACGGCGATGGTCACCAGTTTGGCGACCAGCAGCAGGATCAGGGCGTAGAGCACGCGCAATTTCAGGTCGCCGCGGTCGGCGGGCCAGATATAGGGCCACAACTTGCGCGTGGTGACGCTGAACGCCGGTTGCGCGGCTTCGTTCGACGGCGGCGGACGGAGATGAGGCGACATGAAATCCTGGGGGGTCGGCGGGGCTATGGCTCCATATAGGCCCAGGCGTCAGAAATTACGATTCCGTCGACGCCGCTTGACCCCCGCCCCGCCCTGCCGCCACGTTCATAACATGAGCGCGATTCGAAACGTCTGCGTCTATTGCGGCTCGGCGGCCGGCGCCGACCCCGTTTTCGTCGAGGCCGCCGAAGCCCTTGGCCGCGCGCTGGCGCGGGCCGGCGTCGGGCTCGTCTATGGCGGCGGCGACCGCGGCCTGATGGGCGTCGTCGCCCGCACGGTGGTGGCGCATGGCGGGCGCGTCATCGGCGTCATCCCTGAATTCCTGAAGCAGAAGGAAACGCCGCTCGACATCGCGCAGGAGCTGGTGAGCGTGCCCGACATGCACACGCGCAAGCGGTTGATGTTCGAACGGGCCGACGCTTTCGTGGCGCTGCCCGGCGGCATCGGCACGCTGGAGGAGTTGGTCGAGCAGATGACCTGGGCGCAGCTTGGCCGGCATACGAAGCCGGTGCTGATCGCCGACATCGGCGGATTCTGGCGCCCGCTCCTGTCGCTGCTGGCGCATATGCGCCAGCACGGCTTCATTCACCGCGAATATGAAGTGCGCTATCTCGTCGCCGAGCGCGTCGCCGACATCCTGCCGATGCTCATGAAAAGCGCCGAGACCGCGAGGCGGCTCGGCGCGGAGCAGGAGAGCCTGCGGCAGGAATTGTAGAACCTACATGCGTTCGACGCGCCAGATGCGAGTCTGGCCGCCGCAAATCGCGGCGCCGAGGATGTCCTTGTCGCCGCTCGCCTTGCCGGAGAACGTGCAACCCGGAACGCCTTCGGTCCCCCGGCTTTGGAGCTGATATTCACCGTTGACGACCGTGCCCGTCAGCGCGATCGGCGTGGTTTTGCCGTCACGCCGCACCTCCGCGGCGCGGCCGGTGAGAGCGTCGCCGCTCCGCTCGACCTGCCAGATGTTGGCCATGCCCCTGGCGGCGCCGTCGAGCACGCGCCACGTCTCCGCCTGGGCGGCCGCGGGAAGCCCCAGAAGCGCAACGACGATGGAAAGACGTTTCATGATGCTCCCCGTTATTTGCTCAGGCGGATCGCCGTGATCGACGCGCCGATTTTCGCGAATGCGGCCTTGAGGTCCGAGACAGTCGCCGCGTCATAGTAATTCACCGGCTTCGACGCGCAGGCCTCGAGAACGCCCTTGATCGTCGGATCGGTGACGCTGAAGGCGACCGCATAGATGGCGATGCCCTCGGCCTTCGCGGCGGCGCAAGTCTCGGCCGTGCGCGTATTGGCGATGGTCGGGTCAGTGGACTGCCAATGATAGGGATATTCCGGGTAAAGCGTGTTGGCGCCGTCCGTCATCAACACGAGCACCTTCTGGACGCTTGCGCCGGCCGCCGCGCCGTCCTTGAACGGCAGTCGGTCGGTCAGCGTGCGCCACCCCCACAGCACGCCAGCGGGAACATAGGTCTCGCCGCCGATCTCCATGGCGTCGATCGCGCTCGTCACCGTCGCCAACGAATTGGTGAGCCGGGTCAGCGCGCTGGAGCACCAGGTTTCCCGGAAGGCCGGCACCTTGTTGGCGGCGCTCACATTCTCGGCGGTGTCGCGCGGATAGGTCTGCGAGCCGACGCATCCATACCAGCGCTCCCAATAGTCATAATGGGTGCACACGCGAACGGCTTTGCCATAGTCCACCCGGCGATACGCCGTCCATGAACAATCATAGGGCGCGCCTTCGCTATAGCATGTTCCCGGAACCGTATAGGGATCGTAATAGCGGGCGTTTGGGTATGTATCCTCGCAATGGTCGTAGACCTGATGCGCATCCTCACTGCCGTCCAGCCAGCTCGCTCCCTTGTTGGAAACGCCGATATTCACGTAGTGGGCGAAAGGAACAACGCTCATCTTGATGCGGCTCGATGCGTCCGGAACCGAGAACAGCGTGGTGGCCAAATCCTTGGCGGCGGTTCTGAGCCCGTCGATTTTCGCGCCGGCCATTGAGCCCGTCGTATCGAGCGCGAGGGCGACCTCCACGCTCTGCCCGGAGCCGCGCATGGCCTGCGAGGTCACGCCGATCGGCACCTTGGAGCGGCCGATAATGCGATCAAAATTCACGTTGATGTTGACCGAGGCGTAAGTGGTGATCGTGCCGGCCGAGTCGATGGTTGTCGACACCGTCGGGGTCAGGCCAGCCTTCGCGGTGAAAGCCGAAACGACGGCGTTCTTGACGATCTTTTTCGTATCCTCGTCGGGATCGGTGACGCCTTTGCACTTGTCGTCGCTGTTCTCCGCGCCTTTCGCGCTGCAGCTTGAGAACTTTTTCTTTTTCTCGGCGTAGGTCGCGGCGTTCTGCGCCGAGTCGGTCGCGCCGGCAATGACGCCCGTATCCGCCGCCGACTGCAGCCTGGCCCGAATGCGGATCGCATTGGCGTAGTCGACGCCGGCGGCGACCAGAAGCAAGGCCGGAACAACAGCCAGCGCGAACACCGTTGCGGTCGTTCCCCTGCGATCACGCACGAGCGACGCAAGGCCTCCGCGCCTTTGAATTCCCTTCCAATCCTGGCGCGACATGGCGTTTTATCCCTTGTTGGGCGACACCAGACACAATGCGACAGCGAACTGAAGGAAAAGCTAAGCCCTCTGCATAAAGTCCGGATGAATCAGGCAAATCCGGATTCTGACCGGGTTTGTTCGGGCGATATGCTTAGCAGGATATAAGAGAGCGCCCCGAAACGGCGTTACCGTATGGCGTCCAGGCGAAAAGCTGCCCCGGAAGGCTGCTTCACGACGCCGTGCGCTTCCTGCCCGATCCGCGCGTTACCTGGTCAGACGCACGGCCATGATCTGATAGCCGATGGCCTGAAAGGCCGATTTCAACTCCGCCGTCGACGTCGAGTTGTAATAGGTGGCCGGCGACGTGGCGCAATTCTTCAGAATGTTGAGAATCGTCGTGTCGGTGATCATGAAGGCGACGGAATAGATTTCGATTCCCTTGGCCTTGATATTTTCACAGGTTTTGCTGGTGATGGTGTTCGCATCGGCGACATTATGGCCGGCGTGATCGGGATAGTTCGCCGATCTGGTGTTGGCGCCGTCCGTCATCAGCACCATGATTTTCTTTGTGGCGCCATAGGTTTTCGCGTCGCCGAACGGGCCGTCGGGCGAAATCAGACGCCACCCCCACAGTAGTCCCGGCGCAACATAGGTTTCGCCATAGGCGTTCATCGCATTGATCTGCGCCTGCAGCGCGGTCTTGTCATTGGTCAGGCGCGTGACGGGCTGCGCGCAGGACGTGTTGAGCATGCCTGGCACGGGACTGGTGGCGCTGACAGCGTCGCCGAGATCCAGCGGGTAATTGCGCGAGCCGACGCAGCCATACCAGGTGTAGGTGCTCGACGTCGGACTACAAACGCGCGTCGGCGTGCCGCTGTAGGTGTAAGGCGTATAATCATAGGAGCAATTGTAGGGCGCGCCGTCGTTGTAGCAGGTCGCGTTGACATGAACGGGCGTGCCCGGCGTCGCGATCGGATAGGAATCGTAACAATAGTCCGGACCGGGGACGCTGTAGTCCTGCGTGCCGGTCAGCCACGTTGCATTGCGATAGCTCAACGGCAGTTTGACGTATTGGTCGAAGGGCGCGATAGCCACCTTGTTGGTGGCGCCCGTATTGGGCAGCAACGTGTCGATGAGATCGTTCGCCGCGGTTTTCAGCGTCGAGATTTTGACGCCCGACATCGATCCCGTCGTGTCGAGCACGAGCACGACCTCGGCGCCGGACAAGCCCTTCTTGACCTGCGTGGTCGCCATGATCGGCATATGCGTCACGCCGGTCATTTTCATGATGAACGTCGGCACGGAGACGGACGCGGTGGCGTTGATGGTTCCGTCCGCCTGAATGGACGCGGTCACGGCCGGGGTCAGACCCTGATATTGGGCGAAATAGGCCCGCGCGCCCTCCTTCACCGATTTCTCGGTTTGCACGCTGCAGGCCGCGATCGTGCTGCACGGGCCCGGTGAGCCGGGCACAAGAGACGGGTCCGTCGCGGCGCGCAGAGCCCCGGAGTCAAGCGCGGCATGCAGTTTGGCGCGAATGCGCAGGCCGTTGCCATAGTCGATCGAGGCGCCGACGAGAAGCACAGCCGGCAGGGACGCGATCGCGAAAAAGATGGCGACATTGCCGCCGCGATGCCGCCCGAACGACCTGATTTTCCGGGCAAAGTCCCCGCGAAGTTTCCTGAAAGCCGACATGCCAAGACCTGTGATTGGCGCCATTGTCCGACAGGATAGCGGGCTGTGTCTTAAAAACCCGCGAATGAGCGGCGCACGCCCGGCGTATTTGGCGCCGCGGTTAACGGATGCGCGGGCCGGGGCGCCCGAGAGCGCGGCCCGCGCCGGTTACGAGTTGCGCCTGACGATCCAGGGCCCCTGCCGGCCGTCGCAGACGACGCCGCCCTTGAACTCCTCCGAGGCGATCGTGGCGACATAGTCGCAGCCGACGCCATTGCTCGGATTGGCGCGCTTGAGGATCAGCCGACCATCCTTCAGCGAACCGACGACGGAGTAGGTCAGGCGTCCGCCGGGCGGCGCATCCATCGTCGCGTCGCCGGAGACGGTCGAGCCCGAGATGGTGATGTTCCACTGCCCCTTGATGGCGCCCTGCGGGCCTTCGACAACCCGCCACATCTCGGCGGAGGCGACGCCGGGAAAGACGAGAGCGGCGACCAAAATCAATCCGTGCACCCGCATATCAGATCTCCTCCAATTACTTGCTCAGCCGCACTTTGGTGATCAGCGAACCAATGGTCTGGAACGCTGTCTGCATTTCCGTCACCGTCGTCGCCGCGTAATAATTGATCGGCGCCGATGCACAGCTCTGCAGCACGCTGATGATGGCCGCATCGGTGACCGCGAAAGCGATGACGTAAATCTTTATGCCCGTCGCCTTGATCGCCGTGCAGGTCTGGGCGGTGACGCTATTGGCGTCGGCGACATCGAAATTGGCGTGCGCGGGATAGCTGGCCGAATGCGTGTTGGCGCCGTCCGTCATCAGCACCAGATATTTGTTTTTCGCGCCATAGACGGCGCCGTCGGCAAACGGCTGGTTGGGCGACAGGGCGCGCCATCCCCAGAGGAGACCAGGCGCGATATAGGTTTCGCTGTAGGGCGCCAGCGCGGTGATGCCGGCTTGCAGCGTCGCCGCGTCGCTGGTCAACCGCGTCAGCGGCTGCGCGCAAGAAGTGTTCATGACGGCCGGAACGGGGCTCGCGTTGCTCGCCACATCGGAGAGATCCAGCGGAAAATTGCGCGACCCGACGCAGCCCTGCCACGTATAGGTCGATGTCGTCGGCGCGCATGTCGTGGTCGACGTTCCGCTGTAGGTCATTGGCGTGTGCCAATAGGAACAATCGTAGGGAATGCCGTCGTTTGAGCAGGTCGCGGACGTCCAGACCGGCGTCCCGGGGGTGGAGATCGACCAGCTCGTCGTGCAGGAATCGGAGCCAGGAACGCTGTAATCGTTCGCGCCTGAAATCCAGGGCGCATTGCGGTTGGCCAAGCCCACGTTGACATACATGTCAAAAGGGACCATCGCGACCTTGTTGGTGCTGCCCGACGGCAACAACGTCGTCACAAGCTGCGATGCGGCGGCCTTGAGCCCGTCGATTTTCGGGCTCGCCATGGAGCCGGTCGTATCAAGCACGAGCGCGATTTCCGAGCCGCCGGCCGAGCCGCGTTTGACTTCGGACGTCGCGCCGACCGTCGAATGGGGTCGGCCAAAAAACTTCATGACATGGGTCGGGATCGAGACCGTCGCCGTCGCCAGCATGGTGCCGTCGGCGTCAATATTGACGTTCACGGAGGGCGACTGACCCATGTAGCGGGCGAAATAGGATTGCGTCGCGTCGCGCACGCCCTGACGAATGTGCGCCTCGCAAGAGGTTGTGTTGGCGCAACCGGGGCTGCCGCCGACAACCATGGTCGGATCGGTCGCGACCTTCAGAAGCCCGGAATCGACGGCGCCCTGCAGTTTGGCTTTCACATTCAGGCCGTTGCTGTAGTCGATCGTGGCGCCAACCATGGCCAGCAAGGGCACGAGCGCGAGAGAAAACAGAACGATGACATTGCCGCCGACGTCAGCCGCAAACGAGCCTTTCTTGATTTTTTTTGCTCTTTTCAACGTCTTAGGAAGCATAATCATAGCTGTGCGCCGCTCACGATGACCCTGAATGCCGTTGAGTCTGCCCGAAATGCTTTAACAAGGCTTTGCGGTTGCGCCGAGCAGTCAGGCTTCTGCGACCGTCAGCGGATGGCCCGCCCGCGCGCCGTAACGCGGAGGGCGGGATCGGATCGGCTGCGGGAGCAATGTCGGCGCACCCGGCTCGTTTCTGGAGCGAGGTTGCGGGCCACCGGTTAACAAGTCTGAAAAAACAGGTTCGCCAGCGAGTTACTGTCTCATTTGAACCGATCTGCGCGTGGCTGCCGGCGTCATTGGCTAATATTCCGCCAACGCGCCGCCGGCGTATTCGGCCGTCGCGTTAACCACCTGTAAAGTTTCGGGCGAGGCGGCTACCGCGCGCCGGATTTCAGCAACTTGTAGGTCATCGAATCCGTCAGCGCCTGGAACGAGGCGTCAATGACGTTGGAGGAGACGCCGACGGTCGACCAGCGCTCGCCGCCGGAATCGCCAAATTCGATCAGCACGCGGGTCACCGCGTCGGTGCCGCCCTGGAAGACGCGGACGCGATAGTCGCGCAGTTCCAGATCCTCGATGTATCTCTGATATTTTCCCAGATCCTTGCGCAACGCGAGATCGAGCGCGTTGACGGGGCCATTGCCTTCCGCCGCCGAGATGATCGTCCCGCCGTCGACCGTCACTTTCACGATCGCCTCCGAGACGGTGACGAGTTCGCCCATGGCGTTGTGACGGCGCTCGACATCGACGCGGAACCGTTCGACGTCGAAATAGTCCGGCACGTCGCCGAGGGCGCGGCGCGCCAGCAACTCGAACGACGCGTCGGCGCCCTCGTAGGCGTAGCCCAACGCTTCTTTCTGCTTCACCTCGTCGAGCAGGCGGTTCAGGCGCGGGTCGTTCTTGTTGACATCGACGCCGATGCGTTCGAGTTCCGCAAGAATGTTGGACTTTCCGGCCTGATCGGAGACGAGCAGCTTGCGTTTGTTGCCGACGCTGTCCGGCGTCACATGCTCGTAGGTGCGCGGATCCTTCATCACTGCCGAGGCGTGAATGCCGGCCTTCGTCGCGAAGGCCGAGGCGCCGACATAGGGCGCATGACGGTTGGGCGAACGATTGAGCAATTCGTCGAGCGTGTGCGAGGCCCTGGTCAGGCCTTTCAGCTTGTCGAGCGTGACGCCGATTTCGAATTTAGCATTGTATTCCTCCTTGAGGAGCAGCGTCGGGATGATCGAGACGAGATTGGCGTTGCCGCAGCGTTCTCCAAGCCCGTTGAGCGAGCCCTGAATCTGGCGCACGCCGGCGCGCACGGCGGCAAGCGAATTGGCGACCGCGTGCTCGGTGTCGTTATGCGCGTGAATGCCGAGATGCGAACCGGGAACGTGTTTCGTCACCTCGGCGACGATGCGCTCGATCTCCTGCGGCAGCGTGCCGCCGTTGGTGTCGCAGAGAACAATCCAGCGCGCGCCGGAGTCATGCGCGGTGCGGGCGCATTGCAGCGCGTATTCCGGGTTGGCCTTGTAGCCGTCGAAGAAGTGCTCGCAATCGACCATGGCCTCGCGGCCGCGAGCGCGCGCAATCTTCACGGACTCGGCGATGCCGTCGAGGTTTTCGTCGAGCGTGCAGCCCAGCGCGACATGCACCTGATAGTCCCAGCTCTTGGCGACATAGACGATGTCGTCGGCGGCGGACTCGAGCAGAGCGGCGACGCCGGGATCGTTGGCGGCCGAGCGCCCCGCCCGTTTGGTCATGCCGAAGGCGCAGAAGCGCGCGCGCTTCGTCGGCTTCTTCTCGAAGAACTGCGTGTCGAGCGGATTGGCGCCGGGATAGCCGCCTTCGACATAATCGAGGCCGAGATCGTCGAGCAGCCGCGCAATCTGCATCTTGTCGTCGAGCGAGAAGTCGACGCCGGTCGTCTGCGCGCCGTCGCGCAAGGTCGTGTCGAAGAGGTAGAGACGTTCGCGGCTCATGCGGATTTTCCCGTGGACGAGAGCTGTTTCTTCATTGTCGTATTGCCGAGCCATTGGCCGGCGATTTCCGTCGTGTTGCGCATCCGCGCCTCATAGCCGCGCCGCGCGAAAAACGCCCGCGCTGTGTCGCTCGCCCCGGTCACGAGCTGCGCGGCGCCGCGCGCGGCGGCGAGTTTCTCCAGCGCGTCGATGAGCACGGTGGCCACGCCCCGCCGCGCGCAGTCCGGCGCGACATAGAGCATGTCGATCTCGTCGCGGCCGTGCAGCGTGGCGAAGCCGGCAAGCTCGCCGTCGAGTGTGGCGACGAGGGTCAGGCCACCGCCCAGACGCGCGGCGAAATCCTCATCGTCGGCGCGCGAGGCCCAGGCCTCAAGCTGATCGGCGTCGTAGTCGTCAATGGCCAATTGTTCGACCGAGTCGCGGAAAATCGCGGCCAGCGCGGGCGCGTCGGCGGCGAGAAAGGGACGAAGGGCGGGAGTGGATTTGGCCATCACAGAAGCCCGTAATAATGCAGCGCGAACAGCACGACGAGCGCCAGCACAACGAGCTTGACCGCGATATAGGCCAGCCAATGCGCCGGAAACGGCAGCGACTTGCGCCAGTCGGTCTTTTCGGGATCGGTCATGACGCTCTCCTGCACCCCTCTCCCGGCGGGAGAGGGTCGGTCCGCAGGACCGGGGTGAGGGGTTTGCGCTTCTCAGGCGAGGGCGCGAGCCGTTTCGCCGCAGCCAATGTCACGGCCGCGTAGCCCCTCACCCGGCGGCTCCGCCGCCACCCTCTCCCTCCGGGAGAGGGTTGTGCACCCTTAGATTCCGGGGGAGCATGTCTGAAATGAAACTGAATCGCATCCGCCTCGCGCGCCAATTGCGCGCTCGCGAAACCGGCCCGGAGGCCCGGCTTTGGGAGCAGTTGCGCGACCGTCGTCTCGACGGTTGGAAATTTCGTCGTCAGGTTCCGATCGATCGATTTATTGCAGACTTCGTTTGTATCGACGCCGGACTGACAATCGAACTCGACGGGGCCCATCATCAGGATCAGCCGATCTCCGACCAAACGCGCCGCGCAATTATCGAAAGCTATGGCTATCTCGAACTGCGCTTCACCAACGACGAGGTGAAGGAACGGCTCGATTGGGTGGTTCAGGAAATCCGGCGGGCGCTGGATATCGCGCAGGCGCGAAAGCCGCGAGACGCCTTCCCACGATTTGACTGATGCGAGACAACCCTCTCCCGGAGGGAGAGGGTCGGCCCGAAGGGACGGGGTGAGGGACTTGCGCTTGTCAGGCGAGGCTGCGAGCCGTTTCGTTGCGGCAAAACGATTGGCCGCGTAACCCCTCACCCGGCGGCTCCGCCGCCACCCTCTCCCGCTGGGAGAGGGTTGTGCGCGTGTGGATGTCACCGCTTCACCTCCCATGTGGTGATCGGTTCGCCGTCCGCGCCTTTGCCGTCTTTCAACTGCACGCCCATCGCGGCGAGTTCGTCGCGGATGCGGTCGGATTCGGCGAAGTTCTTCGCCTTGCGGGCTTCGAGGCGGGCGGCGACACGCCGTTCGATCAATTCAGCATCCTCCGCATCCAGTCTTGCGCGGTTCCATTTCACTCCAAGGATGCTCAAAGAATTTTGCAACACGTCGAATAGGCGCAAGCCGTCCTCAGGATTATTGGCAAGCGCTTTGTTGGCTTTGTCGCGCAGCTCATGCAATGCCTTCATGGCTTCTGCGATGTTTAGATCGTCACAAAGTGCGGTTACGAACGGTTGGCAGACCTCTCGCGTTATTGGCTCCCGATAGCTGAAAGCGGTGAATTTCGCGTAGGTCGATTGTGCGTCCTCCAGCGCCTTCACCGTCCAGTCGATCGGCTGACGGTAATGGGTGCGTAACATGGCGAGGCGGAGGACTTCGCCGGGCCATTTGCGGCCTCCGAATTTATCGGTGTGCAGAAGGTCGTGGATGGTGATGAAATTGCCGAGGCTCTTCGACATTTTCTCGCCTTCGACCTGCAGGAAGCCGTTGTGCATCCAGACATTGGCCATGACGTTGTGGCCGAAGGCGCAGCGGCTCTGGGCGATTTCGTTCTCGTGATGCGGGAAGACGAGATCGATGCCGCCGCCGTGGATGTCGAAGGTTTCGCCGAGATGCTCCCAGCTCATCGCCGAGCATTCGATGTGCCAGCCGGGGCGGCCCCTGCCCCACGGACTGTCCCAACCCGGCTCGCTTTCCGACGACGGCTTCCACAGGACGAAATCCATCTCGTCCTTCTTGTAGGAGGCGACGTCGACGCGGGCGCCGGCGATCATCTCGTCGAGCGGGCGGCGCGACAGGCGGCCGTAATCGGCCATCGACGGCACCGAGAACAGCACATGGCCGTCGGCCGCATAGGCGTGGCCGGAGGCGATCAGCATGTCGATGATGCGGATCATCTGCGCGATGTGCTCGGTGGCGCGCGGCTGCACGTCCGGCTCGAGGCAGCCGAGCGCCTGCACGTCCGCCTGAAAGACCTTGTTGGTCTCTTCCGTCAGTTCGCGGATGGAAACGCCGCGCTCGGCGGCGCGCGCGTTGATCTTGTCGTCGACGTCGGTGATGTTGCGGACATATTTGACGTGGGCCTCGCCGTAGAGATGGCGCAGCAGCCGATACAGCACGTCGAAGACGATGATCGGCCGGGCGTTGCCGATATGGGCGTAGTCGTAGACCGTCGGGCCGCAGACATACATGCGCACGCGCGCCGGATCGATGGGCGCGAACAGCTGTTTCTCGCGCGTCAGCGTGTTGTAGAGGCGAAGCGGCGGCGTTTCGGTCGACATAAAACTTCCCCGAGCCTTGAGCCGGCCTGGGCGTCGCTACCGATGGGTTCGGGACATGACGGCTCCAGCCAGCGCGAGGGCTAGCTGATAATGATGCAAATCCGGCAGGTGCGGTGGTTGCGCGTCATGGCCGGGACCATGCGCGAAGGCCGCTGGCGCGTCAAGTTCGTCAACGGGCCACGCGCTGAATAAATCGACAATGCGAAGCGTCTCGAACGGATTGTTTACCAGTTTTTTAGCTCTTGGCCGTCAGGATGTGCGCGGTTGTTCCCGATGCTGACGAGTAAGTCGATGACCTTCGCCGAATTCGAACATGGTCTTCTGCCGCGTATCGCCGTTCCGCTGCTGGCCGGCCTGCTGGCGCTCGCCGCCTCGCAGAACAATGCGGCCGCCGCGTCGCGAACGTTCGTCATCAGCCCGTCCGAGGGCTATGGCGTCCAGGAGTGCCTGTCGAACGGCAAGACGTGCGGCAAGATCGTCGCTGACGCCTGGTGCGAGGCGCATGGCCATGGAGCGGCGCAGGCTTATGGCAAGGCGGAGGACATCACGGCCTCGATTCCGTCCGACTCCGGGCTGACGGAGAAGCCTGACCCGAAAGCGCTGCTCGTGTCTTGCGGCGACTGATCGCGACGACGCCAGGCCGCAATGGAGACGGCGCGCCCCTGTGGCGCGCCTTTCGTATTTCAGGCTCAGCCCTTGAGCCAATCGCCGCAGCGCGGCGGCTCGGCCGCGCCCCAGGGCTGAATCGGCACGGTTGACGTGGAGTTCTTGGGCGACCCGTCGATCAGCTTGTCGCTATAGATCATATAGACGAGAACGTTGCGCTTGATGTCGCAGCCGCGCACGATCTGCATCCGCTTGAAGACGAAGGAGCGGCGCTCGCGGAACACCACATCGCCCTGCTCGAACTTCTCCCTGAACTTCACCGGACCATATTGGCGGCAGGCAAGCGACACGTCCGACAATTCCTCGGCGACGCCAAAGGCGCCGGCGACGCCGCCCTTCTCCGGCACGGTGTAATGACAGGCGACGCCCTCGACCTCGGGATCATCAATCGCATAAGTCGCCAATTTGTCGTTCGGCGTCAGCAGTTTGAAGACCGTCGACTTGCGCAGGATGAGTTCGGGGCCCTGCGCGGCGGCGGGCGCGGCCGCGAGCGCGGCGCCAAGGGCGGCGAAAAGAATGGCGCGTTTCATGTTGTTCCAATCCTGTGTCTACCGGCTTCACATATGGGCGAAACCGACGGCAAATGAAAGGTCGGAGCGCGGGCGCAGCCCCCACGTCATGTTTGCGCCAGGATTTGCGGCACAATGCTGCTTGTGCGTCCTGTCCGACTCGTGTTTTCCCGGGCGGCGTGTCTACGGCGCCATCGCGCCGCGTTTTGACGTCTGGTATTGCAAGATCGCGGCGTCGCGGCCGTTTCGGCGAGGGTTTATGTCAGGTTTGGCGAACGGGGCGCGCGCGCGCGCCCGCATCGGCTCCAGCGCCGGCCTGGGCAAGGTCCTGGCTGCGGCTCTCGGGCTTGCTCTGGCGGCGATGGTTGGCGGGGGGCCGGCGGCGGCGCAGCGGGTCGACTGCGACCGTCTGCGCGCGCAGATCGCCTCGCTTGGCAGCGGAGGCGGCGGTTACGCCGCGGCGGCGCGGAAGCAACGCGCCGAACTTGGCCGCACCGTGGCCTATGCCCGCTCGATCGGCTGCGATCGCCGGCGCGTCTTCATCTTCGGCGACGATCCGCCGCCGCAATGCGGCGCCGTCAACGCGCGCATCGGCGCCATGCAGGCCAATCTCGCCTCGCTTGAGGCGCGCGCCGGCGGGGGGGATAACGGACGCGGCCGTCTGATGGCGCAATACGACGCCTGGTGCCGCGGAGCGCAGCCTGTGTCGGCGCCGCGCGAGCGGAGTTTGCTGGAATCCCTGTTCGGAGGCCCCTCCCGGGAGCTTGAGCAAATTCCGCTCGACGAGCCCGAGAGGACGGAGCGTGCCGATAATGAGCCGCGCGCGCGCGGCGGACAGCAAGCCATTTGCGTGCGCAAATGCGACGGCGGCTTTTTCCCCATGCCGATCTCGCGGCGCGCCGGCAACGAAACGCTCAGCGAGTTGTGCACGGCGCTTTGCCCGAATGTCGAGGCCGAGGTTTTCCTGCGCAACTCCGACGATCTCGACTCCGCCGTCTCGCTGCGCGGCGACGATTATTCCTCCCTCGCCAATGCGCGGAAATTCGAGAAGAGTTTCGATCGGGCCTGCACCTGCAAGCCGGAGGGGCGGAGTTGGGTAGAGGCGCTGGCCACGGCCGAGGGCGTTCTCGGCTCCCGGCGCAAGGGCGATCTCATCGTCTCGCCGGAGAAAGCCCAGGAATTGTCGTTACCGAAGGACGTGCGGCAGGAATCGCGGCGCAAGCCTCGCAAGGAAGCGGCGCGAAAGCCTGCCGAGGCTGACCTGACCGCGCAGGAAGCCGCGAGCGGCGCCCGCGCGCCGACCGCGGGCTCGGAATCGGCCGGCATCGGCGCGCCCGCCGCGACCAATCCCGTGCTTGGTCCCGGGCATGGCGAATTGCGCGACGCGCCGGGCGCCGACGGCGCGGCCCGCAAGGTCAGGACAGTCGGGCCAACGCTTTAGCCCGACCGATCAGCGGCAGCAGGGCGGCAAGCTCGGGCCCTTGTTCAGCCCCCGTCAGCGCCAGCCGCAGCGGGTGGAACAAGGCCCTGCCCTTGCGGCCTGTGGCGGCCTTCAACGCATCGGTCCACGCTTTCCAGGTCGCGGCGTCCCATGGCTCGGGCGGCAGAAGCGCGGCGGCTTCGGCGAGAAATATGCTGTCCTCACGAACCGGCGCAATTTCGCCCTCGACGACACGCCACCAGGCGATAACGTCGGAAAAGCGGGCGAGGTTGCCCCGCACCGCCAGCCAGAACGCTTCGGCGCGATGACCGGCGATGTCGTGCGTCGCGAGTCGATCGCGCGCGCTCTCGTAGGGCAGACCGTGCAAGGTGCGCGCCGACAGGGCCGTCAATTCGGCGGGATCGAAGCGCGCCGCATTGCGCGAGATGTGACCGAGGTCGACGCCGCGCGCGAGTTCGTCAAGACCGGCGACCGGATGCACGGATTCGGACGAACCGGTGAGAACAGCCAGCGCCGCGACGGCGAGGCTCTCGACGCCGGCGTCGCGCAAGCCGCCGATGGACAGCGCGCCGGAGCGCTTCGACAGCCCCTCGCCACTCGCCGTCGTCAGCAGATTGTGATGGGCGAAGATCGGCGGCTCGACGCCGAGCGCGCGGAAAATCTGGATCTGCACCGCCGTGTTGGTGACATGATCCTCGCCGCGAATAACATGGGTTACATGCATGTCGATGTCGTCGACGATGGACGGCAAGGTATAGAGCCAGGCGCCATCCTCGCGGATCAGCACCGGATCGGAGAGAGAGGCGCAGTCGATATGGCTTGCGCCGCGCACCAGATCGTCCCAGACCACGGTTTCCGGCGCGAGCCTGAAGCGCCAGTGCGGTTTGCGGCCCTCGGCCTCGAGTTTGGCGCGATCCGCGTCGGTCAGCTTCAGGGCGGCGCGGTCGTAGACGGGCGGCAGTCCGCGCGCGAGCTGCCGTTTGCGCTTGCGGTCGAGTTCGTCGGCGCTCTCGTAGGCGGGATAGAGCAACCCGCCCGCGCGCAACTTTTCCGCCGCTGCGTCATAAAGCGCGAAGCGCCGCGACTGGCGCACGACGAGATCCGGCGTGATCCCCAGCCAGACGAGATCAACCTCGATCGCCTGCGCATATTCCTCGCGCGAGCGCGCCGCGTCCGTATCGTCGAAGCGCAGGATGAAGCGGCCGCCGTAGCGTCTGGCGAAACACCAGTTAAGCAACGCCGTGCGGGCGTTGCCGATATGGATGCGCCCCGTGGGCGACGGCGCGAAGCGGACGGTGGGTGTCATGACGCTGTCCTAGCCGAAAGCGGCGAGTCTGTCAGCGGCCCACCGCCCTTCAGGTCAGTAGCCGCCCTTGCGCTTGCTCTCGGGCAGGCCGGCGATGCGGCCGCCCTGCTTGGACGGGTCGAGAGGGAAAAGATCATAGAGGGTGCGCTGCTCCACCCTCTCGCCCCAGATTTCCGACATGGCCTTGATGATGGTGCGGGTGTTGGGCGTCGCGCCGTTGTTGTTGAAAAACTCTTCACGCAGATAATTGATCAGATCCCAATGACGGTCGGTCAGCTCGATCTTGTCCTCGGCCGCCAGATGCGCCGCCAGCTCCTTCGTCCAGTCGTCCTGATCGACCAGATAGCCCGACGCCGTCGTCTCGATATCCTTGCCGTCGAAATGGATGGCCATGTTTTCTCCCCATGTGAATCCGGCCCGCCAAATGGCCGGCGAGCCTCACATGATAAAATTCGAATGTGTCAGATCAAGTGGAAAAACGTCTATTCCTCGAACCGCTCGGCCGTTCCGGCCTGCGGCCTGGGATTGAGGCTCGCGTCGGGCGCCCTGGCGGGCTCCCCGGAGTCGCGGAAGCGGTTGACGATGGGATAGCGGCGGTCGCGGCCGAAATTCTTGCGCGTCACCTTGACGCCGGGGGCCGACTGGCGGCGCTTGTATTCGGCGAGATAGAGCAGCCGCTCGATCTTCCTCACCGTCTCGAGATCGTGGCCGCGCGCGACGATATCGGAGACGCGCATCTCCTTCTCGACCAGGCATTCGAGAATGTCGTCGAGAATTTCATAGGGCGGAAGCGAATCCTGATCTTTCTGGTTCTCGCGCAGTTCGGCCGTCGGCGGCTTGACGATGATGTTCACGGGAATCGCCTCGCCGTCCGGCCCTCTGGCGCCCGCGGGTTTCCAGCGGTTGCGCAGCGCCGACAGGCGGAACACCTGCATCTTGCAGAGATCCTTGATCGGATTGAAGCCGCCGTTCATGTCGCCGTAGAGCGTCGCGTAGCCGACCGACATTTCCGACTTGTTGCCGGTGGTCACGACCATGGGCCCGAACTTGTTCGACACCGACATGAGAATCGCGCCGCGCGCGCGGCTCTGGATATTCTCTTCCGTGATGTCGCGCGGGCGGCCGGCGAACAACGGCGCGAGCACGGCCTCGATGCCCTCCACCGCCGGCGCGATGGGCAGGATGTCGTAGCGCACGCCAAGCGCGTCGGCGCAGGCGCGGGCGTCCTTCAGCGATTCATCGGAGGTGAAGCGATAGGGCAGCATGATGCAATGGACGCGTTCGGCGCCCAAAGCATCGACCGACATGGCGGCGCAGATGGCGGAATCGACGCCGCCCGAAAGGCCCATGACGACGCCGGGGAAGCCGTTCTTCTCGACATAATCGCGCAGGCCCAGCACGCAGGCGGCGTAATTGGCCTCGTCGTCGTCCGGCAGCGTCGCAACCGGCGCCTCGACGCAGAGCCAGCCATCGGGGCCGCGCTCCCATACGGTTTTCGCGACAAGGGATTCGAACGCCGGCAACTGGCCGATCAGCGCCGCATTGGCGTCGAGAATGAACGAAGCGCCGTCGAAGACGAGATCGTCCTGCCCGCCGAGCTGATTGAGATAGACGAGCGGCAGGCCGCTTTCCTTCACCCGCGCCACGGCGATGTTGAAGCGGTCGTCGGTCTTGTCGCGCCAGAATGGCGAGCCATTCGGCACGAGCAGGATTTCGCCGCCCGTCTCGGCGATGCACTCGACCGGATCGGGGCCCCAGATGTCCTCGCAGATGGGAATGCCGATGCGCACGCCCCTGAAGGCGACGGGGCCGGGCATGGGCCCTTGCGCGAAGACGCGCTTCTCGTCGAAGACGCCGTAATTCGGCAGATCGACCTTGAAGCGCACCGCGTCGATGCGGCCGTCGGTCAGCAGCGCATAGGCGTTGTAGAGCTTGCCGTCCTCCACCCACGGCAGGCCGACGAGCAGCGCCGGGCCGCCGTCGGCCGTGTTGCGCGCCAACTCCTCGCAGGCGGCGCGGCAGCTTTCCTGAAACGCCGGTTTCAGCACCAGATCTTCCGGCGGATAGCCGGAGATGAAAAGCTCTGAAAACATGACGAGATCGGCGCCCTGCCCCGCCGCCTCGGCGCGCGCGGCGCGCACGCGCGCGACATTTCCGGCGATGTCGCCGACGGTGGAATTGATCTGCGCAAGCGCGATGACAAGGCGGTTGGCGGGGGACGTGCTCATGCCGTTTGTGTAGCGCGGGCGCGGGCGATTGTCATGCCGGGCCTGGCTCCGTCCGGGCGGCCTGGTCGAACGCCGCGCCGTCGCGTCATGCGTCGCCGGCGGACCTTCTCCCTGTGGGAGAAGGTCCGGCCGCAGGGCGGGGTTGAGGGGGTGCGCGGCGGCGGGATTGGCCGCTACCGCGCGGTCGGCGCCTGCATGGGCGAGGCGCAAACCCCTCACCCCGATCCTGCGGATCGACCCTCTCCCTCCGGGAGAGGGTGACGCGCCGCCCTCCGATTTTCAGGGAGGCCGGCGCGTCACCCGAAGGCGTAGACGTCCATCGCCAGCACGCTCCTGTCGATGCTGTGGTGCAGGCGGCGGCCTTTCGCGCCCGTGCCGCCGGCGCCGGCGGCGAAGGGCAGCGGCAGATAATGTTCGGGCGTCGGGTGGTTCTCTTTCGCGTGAGGCGCGCGGGTCCAGTCGGCGAGCGCTGCGGCGTCGCCCGCTTCGGCGCGGGCGTGGACCCAATCGACGAAATCCGTCACCCAGCCGGGCGCGGGCGCATTGCGCTCGCCGCGCGTCATGGCGAAAAGATTATGCGTGAGGCTGCCCGAGCCGACGATCAGCACGCCCTCGGCGCGCAGGGGCGCGAGCGCGCGGCCGAGCGCGAGGTGATGCGCGCCGTCCTTCAGCGGCTCGACGGACAATTGCACGACCGGGATGTCGGCGGCCGGATACATCAGCTTCAGCGGAACCCAGGTTCCATGGTCGAAACCGCGATTTTCGACGCGATACGCCTTGAAGCCGGCGTCCGTCAGCAAGGCGCCAGCGCGGGCGGCAAGCTCCGGCGAGCCCGGCGCGTCGTAGCGCATTTCGTAGAGCGGGCGCGGAAAGCCGCCGAAATCATAGATCATTTCGGGCCGCGCATCGGTTGTCAGACAGGCCTCGCGCATTTCGAAATGCGCGCTCATGACCAGAATGGCCCTGGGCCTGCCGAGGCTTTCGCCAAGCCCAAGCAGGAATTCGCGCGCCGGTCCCGGCTCCAGCGCGATCATCGGCGAGCCGTGGGAGATGAAAAGAGACGGGAAAGACATGGGCCTCTCGGGGGTTGAGATCAGCCCGTCATATAAGCCAGCGGGCGGCGGAATGAACCGTCGCCCGCCGCAACGCATTGTTGCGCGGAACGCTTATTCCGCCGCCTCAACCTGCGGCTTGGCGCGGGTCAGACGCTCGGCCTTGAGCAGTTCGGCGACGAGGAACGCCACCTCGATCGACTGCTCGGCGTTGAGGCGCGGATCGCAGGACGTGTCGTAGCTGCCGGAGAGATCCGCCTCGCCGATGGCGCGCGCGCCGCCCATGCATTCGGTGACGTTTTTGCCGGTCATTTCCAGATGGATGCCGCCGGCGAAGGAGCCTTCGGCCTGATGCACGGCGAAGAAGGCGCGAATTTCCGACATGATCCTGTCGAAGGGCCGCGTTTTGTAGCCGGCCGCGGTAATCGTGTTGCCGTGCATCGGATCGCAGGACCATACGACGCTGCGGCCCTCCTTCTGCACGGCGCGGATGAGGCCGGGCAGATGATCGCCGATCTTGTCGGCGCCGAAGCGGCCGATGAGCGTCAGTCGGCCGGGCTCATTCATCGGATTGAGCCTGTCGACGAGTTGCATCAGGCCATCGGCGGTCATGCTCGGCCCGCATTTGAGGCCGATCGGATTTTTCACGCCGCGCAGGAACTCGACATGGGCGTGATCGGGCTGGCGGGTGCGGTCGCCGATCCACAGCATATGGCCGGAGGTGGCGTAATGATCGCCGGTTGTCGAGTCGACGCGCGTCAGCGCCTGCTCGTAGCCGAGCAACAGCGCCTCGTGCGACGTGTAGAAATCGGTCTGGCGCAGTTCCTGATGGCTTTCCGCATCGAGGCCGATGGCGCGCATGAAGCCGAGCGTCTCGGTGATCTGGTTGGCGAGCTTCTCGTAGCGCTCCGACTGCGGGCTGTCCTTGACGAAGCCCAGCATCCAGCGATGCGTGTTTTCCAGATTGGCGTAACCGCCGGTGGCGAAGGCGCGGATGAGGTTGAGCGTCGCGGCCGACTGGCGATAGGCCATGAGCTGGCGGCGCGGATCGGGCTCACGCGCCTCCGGAGTGAAGGCCGTATCGTTGATGATGTCGCCGCGATAGCTCGGCAGCTCAACGCCGTTGACCTTTTCGGTCGGGGCGGAGCGCGGCTTGGCGAACTGGCCGGCGATGCGGCCGACCTTGACAACGGGCGAGGCCGCCGCAAAGGTCATCACCACGGACATCTGCAGGAACACGCGCAGGAAATCGCGGATGTTGTCGGCCGAATGCTCGGCAAAGCTCTCCGCGCAATCGCCCCCCTGCATCAGGAAGGCGTCGCCGGCCGCGACCCTGGCCAGCGCCCGCTTCAGCTTGCGCGCCTCGCCGGCGAAGAGCAGCGGCGGAAAGCCCGCGAGCTGACGCTCCACATCGGCGAGCGCGGCCGCGTCCCTGTAGACGGGCGACTGCTGAATGGGGGCCTTTCTCCAGCTTTCCGGCGTCCAACGATCCATTATCCTTACTCCACGCGCCTTGCGGCCGCTCCCTCGTCGCTGAAATGAGGGGAGGCTTATACACGAGGCCGATGGGAATGGCGATATGTCGCAGTCCCGGGACGCGCGTTGGGCGATGCGCCCCATCAAGCCCAATTCGTCACGAGAATCTGAGCGCCGACGAGGATGAAGCCGGCGCCGCCGATCATCCCCAACCGGCGAGCGTAGCACTGGCCCACCGCCCGGCCGAGATTCATGCCGATGAAGGCCATGGCGAAGGTCACAAGCCCGATCACGGCCAGCGTCATGGCGGTGTCCTTGCCGAAAAACGCCAGAGTCAAACCGACGGACGCGCCATCGGCGGCCGTCGCCACCGCGAGCGCGATGACGGCCAGTGGACCGGGCGAGGCGATGAGAGAATCGGTCTCCCGTCCGGCGTCCATGCTCCGGATGATCATCCGAAGGCCGATGAACGCCAAAACAAAAAAGACAATCCAATGGTCGAACGCATCGACCATTTTGGCGATCCTCACGCCGACGACGCAGCCGACCAAAGGCGCCAACGCCTCGATGACGCCAAAGCTGAGCGCCGCGCCGAGGATTTGTCCGCGCGACAGACGGGGATGACGCATGCCGCTCGCGACGGACGCCGCGAAGGCGTCCGTCGAAAGGCCAAGGGCGAGAACCATAGTCTGAAACATAATGCCGACGGAATACGGACGCTGGCCTCATCGGGCGAACGGCAGCCAATAGACCTATAGCCGAAAGCGTCGCACCGCACGAGCTTCCGCCGACGCGCCGCGCCGTGGCGACGCTCGCCGATCAGTAGCGAGCGACAACCGGCGCGCCGTCGAAGCGCCAGTTCAGACCCGCCCGCAAGATATCGACGTTCGAGCGATTGCTCGAACCGGGCCAGCGATTGCCGTTATTGCCGTTGATGGTCAGGCCAAATCCGCCCAGGTTCAGGCGCAGATATTCCGCCTTCACGGACAAGGACGGCGAAAGAGCGTATTCGAGACCGGCGCCAAGCGTCCAGCCGGCGGCGATCTTGTCGGCCGCGCCAAATGAACGATAGCCGGTGCTCTGCGCCAGACTGGACTCGGCTTTCCAGCCGCCATAGGCGAAGCCGCCCGTCAGATAGGGCAAAGCCTGACCAACCGCGTAGCCGATCCGGGCGCGCGCCGTGCCAAAATATTCAAGATGGGTGGTGACGACCTGGCGCGTCGATGCGCCGAGGAAAAGCGGGATGTGAGAGGTTGTCGAACGCGACCGGAGGTCGCTCAACTGCAAATCCGTCTCCACGCCCAGGATGATGCGGTCGGCAAGGCGCATATCGTAGCCGACCTGCCCGCCGGCAAAGAGCCCGCCCGCCCTGGTCGAGGCCTGCTGCCGCTGGAACAGCACGTTGGCGGGATTATAGCCGTCCGCCCCGCCGCTGAGCCGCGAGCCGCCGTAACCGCCATTGAGGCCGAGATGAACACCCGACCATGTCGGAGCGAATGGCGCGGCGCCGTCCGCCACGCCGCCGTCGGCCCCGAAGCGATAGTTGAGGCCCACGCGCACGAGATGCCCGCTCGAACGGCCAAGGGACGTTGGATTGACGAAACCGGCCGTGTCGCGCACCGTCACGCCGAAGCCGGGAAGCTGGACGAAAAGATATTCCGTCCTGAAGCTCAGGGCGTTGCCCAACGCATATTCCAGGCCCGCGCCGACAGTCCACCCCATGCGAAGAGCCGAACCGCCGCCCGTCGCGGCGTAACCGGTCGTGTCGGCAATATTGAAGCTTTGCCTGAGGCCACCCCAGGCGAGACCAGCGGTGAAGAACGGCAAGAAGCGGCCGCTGGCGTAACCGAACCGGGCGCGGAGCGTGCCAAGATGCTCCGTCCGGGCGAACGCGTCGTTGACCTCCACACGCGGCGGCGCAACGTGGTTGATGACCGCTTTGCGCCGTCCGTCGATATGGGCCCAGCTCCAGTCGGCCTCGAGTCCGGCCACAAACCTGTTGGCGAATTGATAGTTGAAGCCGATCTGGCCGCCGAGAAGGACGCCGGTGCTGCGATCGGAGAAGCGATCGCGGGCGATGACGACGCCGCCCGTGGCGAGATCCATCCGGATGGGCGCCTCACCGCCGCCGAGACCGCCGCTGACGCCGGCATAGAAGCCGGTCCACGAAAAAACCGGGGGAGCCTCCCCCGCGACAACCATCGAGGGAAACAAAACAACCAGCAGCCGGGCCATGAGGATATGCGCGCGCATCGTAATCTCGCGAGAATCAGTCTGCTTTGAAACTAAATTACGAGAATCGGAAATTATTGCTCCGGATCAAATTGTTAGTCGATTTACGGGATGCCGGACGGATACGACCGGGCGTTTTTGGGGCGCCGGCGCCCGGCGGTCGGCTTCAGCGCCCGGAAACCTCGCGCTCATGACGCGCCGTTCGCGCGCGCATCGTCACCAACTCCTCGGCGGCGGTCGGATGCACCGCCATGGTGGCGTCGAAATCGGCCTTCGTGGCGCGCATTCTGACGGCGACGCCAAGCAATTGCGCCATTTCCCCCGCCTCGTGTCCAAGAATATGGACGCCAAGCACGCGATCGGTCTCGCCGTCGACGACGATCTTCATGATCGTCTTCTCGGAGCGGCCGGACAATGTCGCCCGCATCGGGCGGAAGCTCGCCGAGTAGATGTCGACGATCGCAAAGGCCTCGCGCGCCTCGGCTTCCGTCAGGCCCACGGTTCCGACTTCCGGCGTCGCGAAGACCGCGCTCGGCACGTCGGCGTGCGACACATCGACATTCTTGCCGCCAAAGACATTGTCGGCGAAGGCGTGCCCCTCACGGATGGCCACGGGCGTCAGATTGACGCGATCGGTGACGTCGCCGACCGCGTAGATCGAGGCGACATTGGTGCGGCTCCCGCCGTCGACAACAATGGCGCCGTTGGCGCGCTGCGCGACGCCGGCGGCTTCCAGACCAAGCCCCTTGACATGCGGCGCGCGGCCTGTGGCGATGAGAACCTGATCGACGACCACGCGGTCGCCGGTGCTCAACGTTACGACCAGGCTGTCGGCAGCCTTGTCGATGCGCGTCGGCAGGACATGCGGGCGCAGATCAACGCCGGCGTGACGCATGGCCTCGGACAGGCCAACGCGGATGTCCTCGTCGAAACCCCGCAGCACATTATCAGCGCGGAACGCCTGCGTCACCCGCGCGCCGAGACGGGCGAAAATGCTGGCGAATTCGACGGCGATGAAGCCGCTGCCGACGACAAGAAGCCGCTTCGGAAATTCCGGCAGGTCGAAAATCCCGTTCGAACTGACGGCGTGCTCCAGGCCGGGAATTTCCGGAACCATGTGCGGCGCGCCGCCGGTGGCCACAAGGATGTGCGCGGCGCTGAGAACGCGGCCGTTGGCCAGCAGGCGCACGCGATGCGCGTCAACGATCTCGGCGCGGCTTTCGATGACCTGCACGCCGGCCTTGAGCAGATTGGCGCGATAAATCCCCGAAAGCCGCGTGATCTCGGCCTCCTTCGCCGCGACCAGCTTCTTCCAGTCGAAGGATATGTCGCCCACGGTCCACCCAAAGCCCGCGGCGTCCTCGAACTCATCCCGGAAACGGCTGGCGTAGACCATCAGCTTTTTCGGCACGCAGCCGCGGATGACGCAGGTTCCGCCGATGCGAAACTCCTCCGCCACCATGACCCTGGCGCCGTAACCGGCGGCGATGCGGGCCGCGCGAACGCCGCCCGAGCCCGCGCCGATGACGAAAAGATCGAGATCGTGGGCGGACATCGGCGGCTCGCGTTGCTGGGGAACGTTGAAAACGGCGCAGGGCGCGCCGGCGGTCTCCCCCGAAGCAGGGGAGACCGCGCCTTTACATGTCGTGGCCCTTCTTCTTCATCTCGACGCGAACACGGGTCATCATGTTCGTCGAGAGCTTTTCGCTCCAGCTCTGCATGGCGCCGACGACGTCGTCGAGCACGATGGGCTGCGTTTCGACATATTTCTTGCCTGAGGCGCTCCTGAAGAAGGCCGCCGTGTCCTTCAACTCGACTTCGGAAAGTTTGCCGGCGAACACGCGGGCGGTGATGTCGATGATTTCAGCGGTCTGTTTTTCGAATTCCGGCCTGAGTTGCGCCATCACGGCTTTCATGTCGTTGATCAGTTCGGGGCGCGTGCGCGTCGCGGTGGCGGAGATCTGGTCCATGAATTGACCGACGAGCGGCGAGAACGAGCGCGAGATGCCCGACAATTCCACCACCTCGCGCGCGACGGCGAGATGCGCGGCGGAAAGCTGCGGGGCGGCGGCGGGCGCGGGCTGCTGCGCGGACGCCGTAACCGGAAGGACAAGGGCGGCGGCGACAAGAGCGGCGCGCAACGGACGAAAAGCGGACTTGATGGCCACGACGGAACTCCTCCTGAGGGCGACATGCGCCCGATGCCGGCGCCGGCTTTAGCCGATTTCGCCGCGGATGGATATGCCCGAGCTTCCCGCCACGATTGCGGCGCGGGCAAGGCCAAGGAACAGCCCATGTTCGACGACGCCGGGAATGGCGAACAGATCGGCCGACAGGGCCTCCGGGTCGGCGATGACGCCGAAGGCGCAATCAAGGATGAGATGGCCGCCGTCCGTGACAAAGGGAGCGCCGCCGGCCATGCGCAGGGTCACCGCCCCCTGACAGCCCCGGCGGGCCGCGACCTTCTCGACCAACAGCCTCGTCGCGCCAAGGCCGAAGGCGTTGACCTCGACCGGCAGCGAAAATTTGCCGAGCCGTTCCACGATCTTGGCGTCGTCGACGATCGCGACCATGCGGGCGGAGGCCGCGGCGACGATCTTCTCGCGCAGCAACGCGCCGCCGCCGCCCTTGATCAGGCGCAACGCGCCGTCGACCTCGTCGGCGCCATCCACCGTCAGGTCCAGGGCCGGCGTCTCATCGAGGGTCGTCAGCGGAATGGCGAGGCTTTCGGCCTGCGCGCGCGTGCGTTCCGATGTCGGCACGCAGATCACTTTCAGGCCCCGCGCGACGCGGGCGCCGAGCAGGTTGACGAAATGGGCGGCGGTGGAGCCGGTGCCAAGACCGAGCCTCATGCCAGGCGTCACCAGTTCGAGGGCGCGGGCGGCGGCGGCGCGTTTGGCCTCTTCTGCGGTCATGGCCATGGTCATTTCGCCGGCGGGGTGCAGACGACGGCGTCGTTGAGCACATAGCAAATCGACATCATGCCGGTGCGCATATCGACGCGGAAAATGCCGCCCTCGCGCTCGTGGCGGGAAGCGACGAGGCCATATTCGGACGGCGCCTGCGCGCCCGCGCCCTCGCCCGGCGGATAGCAGATGGTCGTGCCGATGGAGCCTTCCTTGAGGCCATATTGGCAGGCGCCGATCTCGCCCGTCGCCTTGTCGAGCCGGTAGACGCGGTTCAAATCCGTCTCCGGCGCGGCGAGAAAATCGTAGGGGCCGGCGAGAGCGCCCGACGCCGCGGCGAGACCGCCGGCAAGAACCAGAGAACGCAGGAGGGTTGGCCGCATCGCAAGCTCCGCAAAGTCAGGCCCGCCAGCGCGAGCCGAATCACGCGCATAGTCTACACGGGGTCGCGCGAGATTCGGACCATCCGGACACAACCGGATCGGCCGCGCGCATCCGTCGCGGCAATCGGCGGCGGATGGCCAGTCGCGGCCAACGCCCGCCCCAACCCGAAATGTCTGCAATTTTTTGCGCAGATGCGGTAATCAGGCGCCATGACAGCAAGATCCCTCCTCGTTTTCGATCTCGACGGCACGCTGGCGGAGACGGCCGGCGATCTCATCGGCACGCTCAACGTCATTCTGGCGCGCGAGGGCGTGGCGCCGCTGCCTTTGGCGGAGGCGCGCTTCATGCTCGGCGCGGGCGCGCGAGCCCTGATCCAGCGCGGACTCGCCGCCGTCGGACGCAGTGTCACCCCGGAGCGGCTGGAGGAGATGTTCCGCGACTTCCTCGTCCATTACGAAGGCCGCATCGCGCAGGAGAGCCATCTGTTTCCCGGCGTCGAGGCGGCGCTCGACCGGTTAGACGCGGCCGGCTGGGTTTTCGCCGTCTGCACCAACAAGATGGAGCACGCCTCGGTGAAGCTGCTGACGGAACTCGGCGCCGCGCATCGCTTCAGGGCGATCTGCGGGCAGGACACGTTCGTCCTGTGCAAGCCGCACAAGGAAGCGCTGATCGGCACGATCAACGCCTCGCGCGGCGACATCCGCCGCACGATCATGGTCGGCGATTCCCGCACCGACGTCGAAACGGCGCGCAACGCCGGCGTGCCCGTCGTGGCGGTGGATTTCGGCTATACTGACCGTCATGTGAGCGAATTCGCTCCCGACCGCGTGATCTCGCATTTCGACGAATTGTGGGACGCGGTGGACGGTTTGCTGGCGCGTGACTGAACGGATTGCGCTTGACACCGGGGGGCCGCGTTTCTAAACGGAGCGCTCCGCCGCCGCACGCGGGCGCGACGGGCGATTAGCTCAGCGGGAGAGCACTCCCTTCACACGGGAGGGGTCGCAGGTTCAATCCCTGCATCGCCCACCATTATTTTCAGATATCTGCCGATTACAGGATGCCGGGACGGCACAGAAATGTGCACAGAAACCCGATGGCCTTGACGGCCGCCGCCTTTACAGGCCGACGCGATCGAGATAGCGGGTCTTGGCGGGCCCGGAGGGCCGGAAATGATCCCTCGCGGCCTATAGCCGGCTGTCCTTGCTCGGGCGCGCGGCCAGAACAGGCAAACGACCGGGCGGGCGCAAGCTGTTGGCGCTGTGTCGCCGCCCACAGGCGTGTCATCGGCCGGCTTCGCAGCGCGCCTGCCGCCACAGGCCGGCCGGGGGGACGAATTTGCGATCTCCCTTGTTCCAATACCAGAAGCTCTTGCCGATGTCCGGCATCAGCAGCCAGGCCGGCGCGGGTTTGTCCGGATCGGCGTAATCCGGGCCCAGGGCGAGCTTGTCGTCGAAATAGAGGATCGCCGAGCCGGGATCGAAGCGCCGTGTCTTGCGTTGCGGCTCGTTCGGCGGGCCGGCGAAAACGACGCTGGCGCCGCCATAGCCGTTGGCGTAGGCGAAGCTGAAATCATAGGCGCGGCCTGTGACGGTCTCGGAGAGGCGCAGCACATATGTCGCCTGATTGGCCCCGACCTTGCGGTCGACATGGCGGACCGAATATACGGCGCCGGCGACCGCGTCGACAGGCTCGTAGACGGCCTTCAGCAAAGGGCAATCGGCCGTGGCGGAGGCCGGCGACGCCAGAAGCGTCAGGATCAGGGCGCCGAAAATCACGCGCATCTTTCGCTCCCGTTTGTCGCCCTCCGTTGTAACGCGTCGCGGGCGCCGCGGCGCGTGACAAAAGCCGTCAGACTCCATCCGCCCCGGCTACAAATATCCTTCCGGCACATAGGGTTTCATCACGCCCTTTTCCTTGCGCGTCATCGTGCGCTCGATCCGCAGCCTCGGCGGCGCGTCGGGGTAGAGACGGTCGCCGGGAAAGACGTAATTGTCGGCGTAGGCGTTGCGGTATTCGTAATTTCCATCAAGCTCGCGCCGCACCTCGGCGAAGCTGCGTCCGGCGCGGATGGCGTCAAGCAGAATGCGGGTGGCGTTGTTGGGGCGATCGAGAAAGAAATTCGACAGGTTGACGGCGCCGATCTGCACAACTTTCGCCGGATCGACGAAAGCGTGCGCCGTTTTCAGTTTCTCGAAGCCCCAGCAGCTCGTGTCGAGATGGATGAGCGGCGCGGCGGCGCCCACGCGCGTCGCGGCGCGCGTGCGCGCGAATTCGGCATGGGACAGGCGTTGCAGGGGCGTCTTTCTCGTCTTGCGAGCCGCGCTGTAGAAAATCGTCAGACGCTCGCGGCCGGCCGGCGCGCCGCGTTCGGCCGTGGCGACCGATCCGAGCTTGCGCACAACGAACAGGTTGCTGTCTTCGCCGTCGGCGTGGCCATCGCGCACGAGATAATCGAGCGTGGGCGCGGCCTCGAAGGCCGCCATCACCTCCGCTTTCATATCCGACGTGCGCCGGTCGGGCGCAAAGACAAAGCCCAGCTTGCGGAAATAGGCGACATAACGCGCCAGCATCTCGCGCGTCTCCTTGCGGCTGAGGGTTCCGTCGAGCACGATCACGCCATGGCCGGCGCCGCGCGGAAAGGCGGCCGGCGCGGCGGCGGAACTCGCCGAAGCCGCCTGAAAGCGGAAGGCGGCCTCGTGATCGGCGCCGTCGTGGCGCCAACGCCATCGCAGATCGCTCCCCTGTTCAAGCTCGGCGACGGCGCGGGCGCCCAACTTCTTCAGGTAAAACCCGTATTCATTGCGTTCGACGCCGTCGATCGGATCCGTGGCGAACAAGGAAAATGTGACTTTTCCGTCGCGCAGGAAGGCGGCGGCGTCGGAAAACTGCGTCCAGTCCTTGTCGCGCAGCATCCTGGCGACCGGCGCCCAAACGAAGTTCCAAGCCTTGGCGGGATCGACATGCGTGAAGGCGGGATCAAACTGGAGAAATTCGGTGATGCGGAAACAATAAGCGTCAACAAAGGCGCTCCGTCGTATTTCATCAAGGCGCGTGAGCAACGACTTGCGTTTCTCCATCTCCGCAAAATTCCAGATGCGGCTCTCGGTCAAATCGTCCCACAGCGTGAAAAAGGCGCGAGCGACCATGGCGGCGTCACGCGGGGCGCGGGCGGAATCGGCGCCGCAATAGAGGCCGCGGGACAGATCGGCGCGCATGGCTTCGTATTGAACGAGATCGGCGGGATAGATTTTGAGGCCGAACTGGCCGGAATAGATGCGCGCGACCTTAACCCTTCGGGGCCCGGAGGGCTGACGAAAGGCGTGGACAAGTCGTTCGATCTCGACCGGCGCGCCGATGTCGGCCTGAACGCGGACGGACGCATCCGCCGCCTTGCGCAGGGCGACCCTGCGCCCGGCGACGTCGCGCGCGACCGAATCCGCACTGAAATAGGCCAGTTCGCCCTTGGCCTTCACGATTCGGTTCCGGCTCCCCACGCGCAAATCAAGCAGCAGGGCGAAGTCATCTTGCACGTTCTGAAGGAGAAGCGCCGCGCCGTCGTCGACGGACGATATTGATTCGTAGCCGAACAGCGGTTCGAAGAGGCCGGGCTCGAGATTCTCGTATCCACAGCGGGCGGCGGCGTCCGTCTTCGGGGCCGCGCCCGCTGCGACGCCCGAAAAGACCAACGCCATCAGGACAGTGAGAACGGCGCGCATCGACATTTCATTCCTTTCATGACCGGCGCATCGCGCGACCGTAGCATCCGGGCGCGACATTTCGCCACGCCAAAAGAGGTGATGGTCAAGCATGCCCGCCTATGCGATTCGTTCCGCAGGGCCTGGCGGCGCAGCCGGCGCCCGGCGCCGGGACGCGCCAGCGCGGCCAATGTGTTGCGTCGGAGCCACGGAAGGACGGCCAATGCGATCACGATGCCGGGAGCCGGCCCGACGGCTGTTGCAATGTGCCGGCGCATGACCGAATGATGGCGGCAATGCGGTCATTTGCCGCTGGCTTCAACGAACCTCGGGGAATTTTGGATGCGCCGCCATTTTCTGGCCCTCGCGGGCGTCGTCGCGCTGATGGGCGCGACCGAAACGACCGCCCAAGCATATGAAATCGACATTCTGACGCGCCAGCCGCTGGTCGTCGGACCGGGCGGCGGCCGGCCGCAGGCCTCCTCCATTCCGCGTGAGACGGTGAATTATGCCGGGCGTTACGGCGCCGGCACCATCGTCATCTCCACCGCCGAACGCCGGCTTTACTATGTGCTTGGCGACGGAACGGCCATCCGCTACGGCGTCGGCGTGGGCCGTCCCGGCTTCGAATGGGGCGGCACGAAGACCATCACCCGCAAGGCCGAATGGCCGGGCTGGACGCCGCCGCCGCAGATGCTGAAGCGTCGTCCCGACCTGCCGCGTCATATGGAAGGCGGACCCAACAATCCGCTCGGCGCACGCGCCATGTATCTCGGCGGATCGCTCTACCGCATCCACGGCTCGAACGAGCCGGAAACCATCGGTCAGGCTGTGTCCTCGGGCTGCATCCGCATGACCAATGACGATGTCGTGGACCTCTACAGCCGCGTCCGCGTCGGCACGCGCGTAGTCGTTCAGAGGTAAGATTTGCCGTTGCCAAAATGTGCAGGCCGGGCCCGACGCCCGGCCTTTTTCGTTGCGCGCCGACCGGAGGTCGGCGGTCCGCGTCAGCGCGTCAGGCCCTTTTCGGCCAGCGCCGTCAGATAAGCGTCCCATTTCGCCGCGTGATCGCGCCCGAGTTCGTGCAGATAGGACCAGGTGTAGAGCCCGGTTGAATGCATGTCGTCGAATTCGAGGCGCACGGCGTAGGCGCCCACCGGCACGACGCCGATGATGGCGACGTTTTTCTTGCCGCCGACGGTCTTGCGTTCCGCCGGCGAATGGCCTTGCACTTCGGCCGAGGGGCTCTCCACCCGCAGATATTCCGCCGGCAGATCAAAAACATCGCCGCCTTCAAAGCTGACGCGCAGGGTGCGGCCCTGATCCGTGACTCGCAACTCGCTCGGCCATTGTGTTTCGGTCGCCATGGGAATCCTTCGCTATGGGCTACTCGCGGCGGGCGCGCCACGCTATATCAGATGGCATGAACACGTCCGCAAGCAAGAGTTCCGCTTCGCCGCTGATCGACCCTTTCGGCCGCGCGGTCAACTACATCCGCGTATCGGTGACGGATCGCTGCGATTTTCGCTGCAATTATTGTATGTCGGAGGACATGACGTTCCTGCCGAAGCAGGATCTGCTGAGCCTCGAAGAACTCGACAGGCTGTGTTCGGCCTTCGTCGCGCGCGGAACGCGGCGGCTGCGCATCACCGGCGGCGAGCCTCTGGTGCGGCGCGGAATCATGAATTTGTTCCGCTCGCTGTCGCGCCATCTCGCGGCGGGCGCGCTCGACGAACTGACGGTGACGACCAACGGCTCGCAGCTCGCCAAACATGCGGCGGAACTGGCCGATTGCGGCGTGAAACGCGTCAATGTCTCGCTCGACACGCTCGACGCCGACAAATTCCGGGCGATCACCCGTTGGGGCGACTTCGCCAGGGTGATGGCCGGGCTTGACGCGGCGCAGGCCGCCGGTCTTGCGGTCAAGATCAACGCCGTGGCGCTGAAAGGCGTCAACGAGGACGAATTTCTGCCGCTGACGCAATGGGCGCACGGACGCGGCATGGACATCACCTTCATCGAAGTGATGCCGCTGGGCGAGATGGAGATCGGCCGGGCCGATCAGTTCATCGCGCTCGACGAGGTGCGCGCGGCTCTGGCGGCGCGCTATACGCTGGCGCCGTCCGGCCACGCGACGGGCGGGCCGGCGCGCTATGAGACAGTGCGCGAGACCGGCGGCCGGGTCGGCTTCATCACGCCGCTCAGCCATAATTTCTGCGAGAGCTGCAACCGCGTGCGCGTGACCTGCACCGGTCGGCTCTATATGTGCCTCGGACGCGACGATCACGCGGATCTGCGCGCTCCCTTGCGCGCCGCCCCCGACGATTCACTGCTGCACAAGGCAATCGAGGCGGCGATCGCGCGTAAGCCGAAAGGCCACGATTTCCTGATCGACCGCTCCATTACCGCGCCCTCGGTCGAGCGGCACATGAGCGTGACCGGCGGGTGACGCGACGCTGCGGCGGCCGCTGTGGAATGCTTGCGCGCGGCGGCGGCAGTCGGCATTGTCCGCAGATGCATTCCCGCCCCTTTTTCGCATGAGCGCGCTTCAATCCGCCGCCAACGCACGCGGCGTCCTGTTCATGCTCGGAGCGATGGCGGGCTTCGCGGGATCCGATTTTCTGGTCAAGCTGGCGACGCAACGCATGCCGCTCGGCGAGATCATGGCGCTGCGCGGCGTCATGTCGATCGCGCTGACGCTGCTGTTGCTGGCGCGCGGCGGCGGCTCCATCGCGATCGCCTTCCGCACGCCCACCGCGCTGCTGCGCGGCGCGTTCGAGGCGGGCGTGTCCCTCACGATCATGGCCGGGCTCACGAGCCTGCCGCTTGGCGATTGCGCCGCGATTCCCCAAACCGCGCCGCTGATCATCACGCTTTACATGATCGCAACCGGCGCAGAGCGGTTCGACCTCCTGCGCATCCTGCTCATTCTCGGCGGCTTCGCGGGCGTCGCGCTCATCGCCAAGCCTTCGGGACAATTCCAGCCTGAAACGCTCTATCTCATCGCGGCGGCCTTTCTGGTGGCCGGGCGCGATCTGACGACACGACGCATCCCGCGCCATGTGACCTCGCTCGCCACCGGCCTCGTGACGACCAGCGCGACGACGCTGTTCGGCTTCACGCTGGCGGCGGCGCGGCCGTGGGTCATCCCCGACGCCGCCAGCCTCGCCCTTCTCGCGGGCTCGGCGGTGGCCATCACCATCGGCTATCTGTGCTCGATCGCCGCCTTCCGCGACGCCGATCCCTCGGTTGTGGCGCCGTTTCGCTACACGATTGTCATCTACGCGCTGGCGATCGGCTTCGCCGTGTTCGGCGACGTCCCCGCTCCGCTGCAAGCGCTCGGCATCGCGCTCATCGCCGCGACCGGCGTGCTGTCGATTCTGCGCGAACGGGCGCGGGCGCGAATTGAAAAACCCGCCGCCGGACGCCCTTAAGTTCTTGGCGCGGCGTAAACCGCAATGCTAAGACCTTTGTCGAAAGCGCAGGCGGCCAAGACCGCCGCGGACGGGGAACTCGGGGGATGCCATGGGCGCGCTGCTCTCTCTCAGCAAGGTGATCGACGCGATCACGTTTCGGATCGGCAAATCGGTCGGCTGGCTGATCCTGGCGGCCGTGATCGTCTCCGCCGTCAACGCCTCCGTCCGGTTCGCCCTCAACATGAGTTCGAACGCCTGGCTCGAACTGCAATGGTATCTGTTCGGCGCTGTTTTCCTGCTTGGAGCGGCCTATACGCTGCAGATGAATGAACATATCCGCATCGACATCGTCTCGTCACGGCTGTCCAAACGCGCGCGCGACTGGATCGAAGTCATCGGTCATGTGTTTTTTCTTTTCCCGCTCTGTCTGGTGATGATCTACACCAGCCTGCCTTTCGCGATCCGCGCCTATACGACGGGCGAATATTCCTCCAGCGCGGGCGGCCTCATTCTTTGGCCGGCCAAGATTCTCGTGCCGATCGCCTTTATCCTGCTGTTGGCGCAGGGCGTTTCCGAGTTGATCAAGCGCATCGCGATCATGCGGGGCGTCATTCCCGATCCACACGCCGGCCAATCCAGCCACCATCCCGCCATCGAAGTCATGGAATAAGCGCGAGGACATCCCGTCATGGCTGCTTTCATCGCGCAAAACATCGCGCCGATCATGTTCGTGGCGCTCGTCGTCATGCTGCTCCTGGGCTATCCGGTCGCCTTCTCTCTGGCGGCGGTAGGTCTTGCGTTCTTTGTCATCGGCGTTGAACTGGCGCCGCTGTCGAACGGCTCGATCAGCCTCGATTGGCCCCTGCTGTCGGCCATGCCCGAACGCATTTTCGGGGTGATGAACAACGATACGCTGCTGGCCATTCCATTCTTCACCTTCATGGGCCTCATTCTCGAACGCTCCGGCATGGCGGAGGATCTGCTCGACACGATCGGACAATTGTTCGGCCCCGTGCGCGGCGGCCTCGCCTATGCGGTCATTTTCGTCGGCGCGCTGCTGGCGGCCACGACCGGCGTCGTCGCGGCCTCGGTCATTTCCATGGGCCTGATCTCGCTGCCGATTATGCTGCGCTACGGCTACGACCGGCGGCTCGCCTCGGGCGTCATCGCGGCTTCAGGCACGCTGGCGCAGATCATTCCGCCCTCGCTGGTTCTGATTGTCATGGCCGACCAGCTCGGCCGTTCGGTCGGCGACATGTACAAGGGCGCCTTCATTCCCGGCCTCGTGCTCGCGGGCCTCTATGCGGGATATGTCTTTCTCGTCACCATGGTCCGGCCCAGCTACGCGCCGGCCCTGCCGAAGGAGGCGCGGACGCTGGGTTCCGGCGTCGGCTCGCTGCTCGTCATGATCGCGCTGTTTGTCGGCATCGCCTATGGCTTGTCGATGTGGCTGGGCGCGGAATACCCGAAAATGCCGGCCGACAACAAGATGATCTGGGCCGGATCCGTCGCCATCCTGATCTGCTACGCCATCGCCTGGGCCAATGAAAAATTCGGCATGAACCTGCTGTCGCGGCTCGCCTCGCAGGTCATCATCGTGCTGGTGCCGCCGCTGGCGCTGATTTTCCTCGTGCTGGGCACGATTTTCGTCGGCATCGCCACGCCGACGGAGGGCGGCGCCATGGGCGCGGCGGGCGCGCTGCTACTGGCCATAGCCAAGGGGCGGCTGTCGTTTGATCTCCTGAAACAGGCGATGGATTCGACGGCGAAGCTGTCCGCCTTCGTGCTGTTCATCCTCATCGGCGCGCGCGTGTTCTCGCTGACGTTCTACGGCGTCAACGGCCACACCTGGGTTGAGCACCTGCTGACGTCGCTGCCGGGCGGCCAGGTGGGCTTCCTGATTTTCGTCAACGTGCTGGTGTTCCTGCTGGCCTTCTTCCTCGATTTCTTCGAACTGGCCTTCATCATCGTGCCGCTGCTTGGACCGGCGGCGGAAAAGCTCGGCATCGATCTGATCTGGTTCGGCGTCATTCTCGGCGTCAACATGCAGACGTCGTTCATGCATCCGCCGTTCGGCTTCGCCCTGTTCTTCCTGCGCTCGGTCGCCCCCAAAGAGGATTACAAGGACCGCGTGACCGGCAAGCTGATGAAAGCGGTGACGACGGGCCAGATTTATTTGGGCGCCATTCCCTTCGTCGTCATCCAGATCATCATGATCGCGCTGGTCATCCTGATCCCCTCGATGGTGATGGTCTACAAGTCGGGCGAGGTGAAGCTCAACCAGCAGCAGATCGACCAGCAGTTCCAGCAGATCGCGCCGCCCGGCGGCGACGACAATCCGCCGCCGCTGAAATTCTGAGACGCCGCGACGCAGCGCGAAGCCCCGGATGGCGACATCCGGGGCTTCTTCTTGTCCGGTTTGTCCTTCCGGCGGCGTGGCGCCCAACGAAAACGGGCGGCCGAAGCCGCCCGTCGCTTGTCTTCGCCGCCGCGCGGACGAGGCGGGCTCAGAAGCCCCTGGCGCGCTGCCGTACCATGAAGTTGTCGTAGCCGAGTTCGGCGACCTGCCACCACAGATACGCGTCGCCGCGGAAGGCCATGTGGGAATCATGGATCTTCTGGAACACCGGGCTCTTGGCGCCGAGTTCCTTGTAGATGTCCACGGACGCCTTGTAGCACGCCTCCATCACATCCTGCGGGAAGGGACGCAATTGCGTGCCGCCCTGAACGAGCTTCTTGATCGCGACGGGATTGCGGGCGTCATAGCGGGCGGTGATGTCCTGATTGGACTGCGCGCAGGCCGCCTTGAGGATCGCCTGATAGGCCTTCGGCAGCGCGTTGAATTTGTCGAGGCCGAAGAGGTAGTGCAGCGTCGTGCCGCCTTCCCACCAGCCCGGATAGTAATAGAACGGCGCGACCTTGTTGAAGCCGAGCTTTTCGTCGTCGTAGGGACCGACCCATTCCGCCGCGTCGATCGTGCCCTTCTCGAGCGAGGGGTAAATGTCGCCGCCCGCGACCTGCTGCGGCACGACGCCGACCTTGGCCATCACCGCGCCCGCCAGACCGGCGATGCGCATCTTGAGGCCCTGCATGTCGGCGACAGACTTGATCTCCTTGCGGAACCAGCCGCCCATCTGCGTGCCGGTATTGCCGCCGCCCCAGCCAATCACCTTATAGTTGGCGAGGAACTCGTTCATGAGCTCATTGCCGCCGCCATAATAGAACCACGCCGCCTGCTGGCGCGCGTTGAGGCCGAACGGAACGGCCGCGCCGAAGCAGAAGGTCGGATCCTTGCCCCAGTAATAATAGAGCGAGGTCTGGCACATCTCGACCGTGCCGTTCTGCGTGGCGTCGAGAACCTGCAGGCCGGGGACGATTTCGCCCGCGGCGAAGGGTTGAATCTGGAACTTGCCGTCAGTGGCCTCGGAAATGAATTTGCAAAAGGCTTCCGCCCCGCCATAAAGCGTGTCGAGCGACTTGGGGAAACTCGACGCCATGCGCCATTTCACTTCCGGCGCGCTCTGGGCGATCGCCGGCATGGCGATGGCGGTTCCCGCGGCGCCGACGGCGGCGGTCTTGATAAAATCGCGGCGTTTCATGTTGTTTCATCCTCCCGAAAAGGGACTCGGGCCGGCAGGCCGACCGTCGCCACATAAACTAACGCCCATGTCGGCGGGCGCAACGAAAAACGGGCGCCGCGGGAGACGCCCGCGACGCGCTCATTGCCTGGATCAACCGCGCGAGCGGGCGCGGATCATGTAATTGTCGAACGGATATTCCGCCACCTGCCACCACAGATACTGGTCGTTGCGGAAGGCGACATAGGAATCGAGCACCCGCTTGAAATCCGCGTTCTGCGAGGCCGTCTCCGCCAGGGCCTCTTGCGTCGCCTTGTAGGATGCGTCGAGGATTTCCGGCGAGAAGGCGCGAAGCTGCGTGCCGGCCGCGACGAGCCGCTTCAGGGCTTGCGGGTTCTTGAAGTCGTATTTGGACTGGACGTCGAGATTGGCGATCATCGCCGCGTTGTGCAGAACCTTCTGATAGGCCTTTGGCAGCTCGTTGTATTTCTGCAAATTGAAGCAGACGTGGCCGGTGGCGCAACCGTCCCACCAACCCGGATAATAATAGAACGGCGCGACTTTGTTGAAACCGAGCTTCTCGTCGTCGTAGGGGCCAATGAATTCAACGGCGTCAAGCGCGCCCTTCTCAAGGGCCGGATAAATATCGGCCGGCGCAAGCTGTTGCGGCACGGCGCCCATGTTCTGCAAGATTTTGCCGGCGTAGCCGCCGATGCGGAACTTGAGCCCCTTCAGATCCTCGATGGTCTTGATCTCCTTGCGGAACCAGCCGCCCATCTGCGTGCCGGTGTTGGCCGCCGGCAGGGCGTAGAAATTCATCTTCGCAAAGACTTCATTCAGGAGATCGATGCCGCCGCCCTGGTAGAACCAGGCGTTCTGCTGACGCGCATTCATGCCGAAAGGCATGGTGGTGGCGAAAACCATCGTCGGGTTCTTGCCCCAGTAATAGTATAGCGCAGACTGACAAGCCTCGACCGTGCCGGCCTGAACCGCGTCGAGCGCCTGCAGGCCAGGGACGATTTCGCCCGCCGCGAACACCTGAATCTGGAACTTCCCGTCCGTCGATTCGGAGACGGCCCTGGCGAAAGTATCGGCGCCGCCGAAAATCGTATCGAGCGATTTCGGGAAGCTGGAGGTCAGCCGCCATTTCACTTCCGGCGCGCTCTGGGCGATGGCCGGCATGGCGATGGCGCTGGCAGTCCCGCCAATAGCGGCCGTTTTGATGAAGTCGCGGCGTTTCATGTAATCGCCTCCTGTTGCAGTTTCTTATTGCCGGCGGGCTGGTCAGCCGGCGCGGCGCGAACGCATCAAAGGCGATTTCCCGAACACAGGCAATGGCGCGGGATCAAAGTCTTCAGTCCACCACGATGCGCGGCGCGGCGCGCCCTGCTCCGCCCTCCAGCCGTGCGCGGACCTTGCGGGCGATGTCGAGATAAATCTTCGCTTCCGCGCTGTCGGGCGCGACGGCGACCACCGGTCGCCCGGCGTCGGAATTTTCGCGAATCGATATATGCAAGGGCACCTCGCCGAGAAACGGCTCGCCCATGCGCTCGGCCTCGTGGCGGGCGCCGCCATGGGCGAAAATGTCGGAGCGACCGCCGCAATGCGGGCAGAGGAAATAGCTCATATTCTCGATCACGCCGAGAACCGGCACCTCGACCTTTTCGAACATGGCGACGCCGCGGCGCGCGTCGATCAGCGCCAGATCCTGCGGCGTGGAGACGATGACTGCGCCGGCGAGCGGCGCGGATTGCGCCATGGTGAGTTGCGCGTCGCCGGTGCCGGGCGGCATGTCGACGATCAGGCAGTCGAGTTCGCCCCAATTGACGTCGCGCAGCATCTGCTGCAACGCCGACATCACCATCGGGCCGCGCCAGACCATGGCCACGTCCTCCTCGACCAGAAAGCCGATGGACATCAACTTCAACCCGTAGGCGGTCATCGGCTGGAGCATGCCGCCGACGCCGAGCGGACGATCCTTGACGTTGAAGAGGCGCGGCAGGGAGGGCCCGTAAATATCGGCATCGAGAACGCCAACGCGCCAGCCGGTCGCGGCAAGCCCCAGCGCCAGATTGGCGGCCGTCGTCGACTTGCCGACGCCGCCCTTGCCCGACGCCACGGCGACGATGAAGCGCACGTCCGGCAGGTCGATGGCGCCTTTGCGCACTTCGGCCCTCGCCGCCGGTTTCGCGGCGGCGGCGCCCTGCCCTTGCGGCCGCTCCGCCGTCAATGTCACCAGCACGCCGGCGACGCCAGGAAGGGATTTGAGCGCGGCCTCTGCGGCGGCGCGCATCGGCTCGGCCTTTTCGGGATGCGCAGGATCGGCGACGATGGACACGTAAATTTTGTCGTTGCGAATCGACACGCCGCCAACGGCGCCGGATTCGCCCGGCGCGGCGCGCCCGTCGGGACCTGCGATGCGCGCGAGCGCGTTGAGGACATCCTGTTCGCTGATCATGCGTTCCGCTCCCTTCATGGCCGGCGTTTCGCTTAACGAGCCCGCCCATGCCGGTCAACCAGGTCGCCCGAAACGGTGTTAACCGAGATGTGCGGCAATTGACCAAAGCGCTTGTGATGGCAAGAAAAAGTGATCAATCTCGCGCGTTCGGTCAGCCGCCGGCGCTCGCGCGCCGCCATCTGGAGGGCAAACGTGCCGCCCCGCCGCATCGGCGTCTTCGCACTGTCGTTGGTCGCCCTCATCAGCTTGCCCCCCCTGGCGCAGGGCAATGAGCGGGCCGATGCTTTGCGCATCGCCAGCGAGGGCGCGCGGCCGCCCTATAATTATTTCGAAGGCAGCGAATTGACCGGCTTCGAGATCGAGCTTGGCCGCGAGCTTTGCGCCCGGATGAAGCGCGTCTGCGTGTTTCAGGCGCAGGACTGGGACCAGATGATTCCCGGTCTGCTCGCCAACCAGTATGACGCGGTGATGGCGGCGCTCGAGATCACCGACGAGCGGCGCGAGAAGGTCGCGTTTTCCAAGCCCTATGTACGCATGCCGTCCACATTCCTCGCAGCCGCGCGCGACGAGACGACCGACACGAGCCCGGAGGGGCTGAAAGGCAAGACGATCGGCGTCGAGGAAGGCGGGCCGCACCAGGGGTTCCTCGACGAGGTCTACAAGACCTCCACCGTTCGGGCCTACGCCTCTCTGGAAGAAGCGATCCTGGACCTCGGCGAAGGTCGCATCGATATCGTATTCGGCGCGCGCGACGCGATCGACGATTTCATGAAAACCCGCAAGGAGGCGTCAAGCTGCCGCATCGTGGCCGACGCGCCGCGCGATGCGGCGCATTTCGGCGAAGGATTTGGAATCGGCTTGCGCAAGACCGACGCCGCCCTCAAGGATGCGTTCGACAAGGCGATCGACGCGGTTGTGGGTGACGGAACCTTCGCGCGAATCCGCGCGAAATATTTCGATTTTGAAATCTACTGACGCCGGACAGAGGGCGAGCGTGAGAGCGCCGGCGGCTGGCCGTGAGATTGGCGAGATCGCTCCAGGTTGCGGTCTCGCGGGGCAGGACAGGCGGCGCCAGGGATCGCGCCGAAGGCAACAGGGAGGCATTCATGGCAAAAGTCGCGTTTCTTGGCCTGGGCGTCATGGGCTTTCCGATGGCGGGACATCTGCGGACCAGGGGCGGCCACGACGTGACCGTCTATAATCGCACCGCCGCGAAGGCCGAACGCTGGGGCGCGACGTTCGGGGGCCGGGCCGCCGCGACTCCGCGAGCGGCGGCGGAAGGGCAGGATTTCGTCTTCGCCTGCGTCGGCAATGACGACGATCTGCGCGCCGTGACCATCGGACCGGACGGCGCCTTCGCCGGCATGAAAAGCGGGGCGATCTTCATCGACCACACCACCGCTTCGGCGCAGGTCGCGCGCGAACTGCATGCCGCCGCGCGGGCGCTGGACTTGCAATTTGTCGACGCGCCGGTCTCCGGCGGGCAAGCCGGCGCCGAGAATGGCGTGCTGACCGTGATGTGCGGCGGCGACGCAGAGCCCTATGCGGCGGCCGAGCCCATCATCGCCGCCTTCGCCCGCGCCTGCCAGCGGATGGGCGGGCCTGGCGCCGGTCAACTCACCAAGATGGTCAACCAGATTTGCATCGCCGGCCTCGTGCAGGGATTGGCCGAGGGCCTGCATTTCGCGGGCAAGGCCGGTCTCGATCAGGCTGCGGTGATCGACGTGATCTCCAAGGGAGCGGCGCAGAGCTGGCAGATGGAGAACCGCTACAAGGCGATGATCGAGGGCAAGTTTGATTTCGGTTTCGCCGTCGACTGGATGCGCAAGGATCTGTCGATCTGTCTCGGAGAGGCCCGCAGCAACGGCGCTCACCTGCCGGTCACGGCGCTGGTCGACCAATTCTACTCGGAAGTGCAGAAGATGGGCGGCGGACGCTGGGACACATCGTCGCTCGTCGCTCGCCTCAACAAATGACTGCAAAGATCTGTTAACTCTGAACAATAACGCCTTGTTAAAGTTCGTTCTTAACATGAGGCCGGCGAACCCCGTCGCACGGCCGGCGTTGATGGCCGTGCATAGCACGCGCTCGTAAATTCTCCGTTAGTGCGCTTTCTGATTGCCCCGGACAGAAAGCGCGCGACAAGGCGTCATGCGCGCCCGGCCTCATCACGGAACCCTGGATGTTCAGGCGTCGCCGCCTGACCCAGTCAAAACGCGGCCCCGTGGGGCCGCGTCGAGATGGGCGAAATCAATGCGCCGTCAGGGGCAGCGCGGCTGTCCTGGACGACCGCACGCCGCCGGTCTCGCGGGCGCGCGCATGACGGGCGCGCCGACCGGCTTTGGCGTTGTGGCGGCGGGCCGAGGCGCGACAGTCGATTTGGGCGCTACGGCCGGTTTCGGCGCAATGGCCGGCCGGGGCGCAACCATCGGTTTGGGCGCCACGGCCGGTTTCGGCGCAACGGCCGGCCGGGGCGCAACCACCGGTTTAGGCGCCAAGGCGGGCCTGGACGCCGGCGCAACAGCAGGCTTGGGCGCGGGCCTGGCGGCCGCCGGCTTGGCCTGTTGCTGCATCTGCTGAATCTGCTGCTGGCGCTGGAGTTGGAATTGTCTGCGTTGCTCCTGGCGCTGCTGCAGTTCCTGCTGGCGCTTCTGCCGCTCCAGTTTTTGCTTTTCCTGATGCTGCTGCAGCTGTTGTTGCCGCTGTAACTGCAACTGCTTCTGTTGCTCCTGACGCTGTTGCTGAAGCTGCTGAAGTTGCTGCTGGCGCTGCAACTGCAACTGTTTCTGTTGATCCTGACGCTGTTGCGCCACGCTCGGTTGCGCCGCAGGCGCGGGCTGAACCGTTGGCGCCACGGCCGGCTTCGCCGCAGGCAGCGGCTGGACTGTCGGCGTCGCCGGCTTCGGCGCGCCGGCGCCCATGCCCGTCATCCCGCCCACGCCAGGAAGCGGCTGCGCGCCAACGCCGGGAAGCGCGCCTGGCGTCGCCGGCTTCGCCGCAGGCAGCGGCTGGACTGTCGGCGTCGCCGGCTTCGGCGCGCCGGCGCCCATGCCCGTCATCCCGCCTACGCCAGGAAGCGGCTGCGCGCCAACGCCGGGAAGCGCGCCTGGCGTCGCCGGCTTCGCCGCAGGCAGCGGCTGGACTGTCGGCGTCGCCGGCTTCGGCGCGCCGGCGCCCATGCCCGTCATCCCGCCTACGCCAGGAAGCGGCTGCGCGCCAACGCCGGGAAGCGCGCCTGGCGTCGCCGGCTTCGCCGCAGGCAGCGGCTGGACTGTCGGCGTCGCCGGCTTCGGCGCGCCGGCGCCCATGCCCGTCATCCCGCCCACGCCAGGAAGCGGCTGCGCGCCAAGGCCAGGAAGCGCGCCCGGCGTCGCCGGCTTCGCCGCAGGCAGCGGCTGGACCGTCGGCGTCGCGGGCTTCGGCGCGCCGGCGCCCATGCCCGTCATCCCGCCTACGCCAGGAAGCGGCTGCGCGCCAAGGCCAGGAAGCGCGCCCGGCGTCGCCGGCTTCGCCGCAGGCAGCGGCTGGACTGTCGGCGTCGCGGGCTTCGGCGAGCCGGCGCCCATGCCTTGCAACGGCTGCAAGCCCGGCGCGGGTTGCGCGCCGCCCTGCAGCGGCTGACCGCCCTGAGGGCGACCGCCGAAATTAGCGCGCGGCGGGAGTTGTTGCGTCTGTCCGCCCTGCAGCATCTGCAAGCCGCCCTGCTGGGCCGGCCGCACCAGACCTTGCTGATTGCGGACCTGACCGAAGTTCGGCTGCACATATTGGCCTTGCGGACGCACCGGCTTCAACGCCCGCATGATGGCGGGGGCCGCGATGACCGCGACAGCGGCGGCGCCGAGCGCGGGCAGATAGCCGTAGCCGGGCGGCGGCGGCGGCGGCGCGAGTTCGTAGAACTCGGCGCGGCGCGGCGGCAGGAAATAATCCGGCGGCGGAGGAGGAGGCGGCAGATCGTAGCCGCCATCGAACAGCATGACCGGGCGGCGCTCGACGAAAACGATTTCCTCGGGCGGCGGCGGCGGCACGTCGCGATATTCATACAGATCGAACTGCGCCGGGGGCTCCATCTCGGCGCGGATGGCCTGCAGGCGCCGACGCGCATCCTGCGCATGCGGGCCGCGGGGATAGCGGCGCAGATAGGTCCAATAGGCGTTCGGCGTGTCGGCGACATAGGTGTCGCGCCAGATGCGCGCCTCGCGACGCGCCGCCAGCAGCGCGCGGACGCGGCGGGCCTGGACGGCGTTCGGATAGGCGTTCACATAGTCCTGATAGGATTCGATGTTGTCGCGCTCGATGACCACGGAATAGGCTTCGTCGGCCGGGAAATCGCGGATCGGCCGCTTGCGGATATTGGCGGTCTGCTCCATCGACACGCGCGGCCTGGCGTCTGCGGCGGCCTCGAAGAAAACGACGCGCTGGTCAAGCCTGGACGTGTGCCAGGGGATGATCGCGCCCTTCGACAATTCGTTGACGCGCAGGCGGGTGCGCACGAACACTTCGTCGACCGGGACGCCGCCCTCATGCATCAGTTCGACGAAGGCGCGGGCGTAGGCTCCGTAGGGCGCGGGCTCCTCCGGCGCGATCGTGCCCGGCGCGGCGTTGAACGCCACGAGCGAGCCGCGATCGGCCTCGACGAACTGCAGGCCGCCGGCGATTTGCGCGCCGCCGAGCATGGGCGTCGCGCGGGCGGCGTCGAGCACGACGATGCGCGCCTTGAGCTGCAGCGCGGAAAGGGCGCGCGTCAATTCCGAGACGCGCGCGCCCTCCCGGGCAATATCAGCATCGCCGGCGAACTGCGCGCCGACGGGCAGGAAATAGTTTTCGCCCGCATATTGGGCGCCGCGGCCGGCGAGATAGACAAAGGCCACGCCGCCCTGCCCCTGGGCGCCGACCTTGGCGACGAAGTCCTGGATGGCCGTGCGCAGCGAGTCCGGATCGAGATTGGCGGCGCCTGTCACGTCGAAGCCGGCCTGACGCAACGCCTCGGCGACAAGACCGGCGTCATTGGCGGCGGTGGGCGCCGGGGCTCCGGCATATTCCGTGTTGCCCAGAACCAGCGCGAAGCGCGGCTCCGCGTTCTGCGCGAACGCGGGGGCGGCGACGCCCAGGAAGACAATGACGGCCGCGACCGCCCGGAAAAATACGTTCATGCGACCCCGACTCCCCTGCGAGACATAACGTCACACTAGCACAGCCCTTTGCGTCTGAACCAAGGCTGAACGGCGATTCTTTGCACCGCGGGAAAACCGCTCTCAGACCCGGATCAGTCGCGCCACCTCGGCGCGCAAGTCGGGCAAGACCTCGGCTTCGAACCACGGATTGCGTTTGAGCCAACCTGTGTTGCGCCACGAGGGATGCGGCAGCGCGAAGACGCGCGGCCGCGCGCCGACCAATGCGCGCCAGTCGCGCACGGTGGCGTCGAGGCCCTGCCCTTTCGGCAACGGCCGGCCGAGGCGCGCGAAATGATAATCCTGCGCATATCGACCGATCGCCAGAATGGTCTCGATGCGGGGCAGCGCGGCGAAGAGCCGATCATGCCAACGGGCGCGGCACTCGGGGCGCGGCGGCAGATCGCCCTTGTTGGCGTCGTGTCCGGGAAAACAGAAGCCCATGGGAACAATGGCGATGCGGGCCGCGTCGTAGAATGTCTCGCGGTCCACGCCCATCCAGGCGCGCAAGCGGTCGCCGGAGGCGTCGTCGAAGGGCGCGCCGCTCGTATGCACGCGCACGCCGGGCGCCTGGCTGGCGACCAGCAGCCGCGCGGCGCCGCTGACGCGCAGAACTGGGCGCGGCTCGTGCGGCAAGAGCGCGCGCGCCGGCGCCTCGCGGCAGACGCGGCAGGCGCGGATGGCGGCGACGATCGCATCAAGCCCATCGTCAGAGGTCGAAGACAAGGCCTTCATCGGCAAGCTCCACGCCGCGGCCGCGCATCTCTTCGGCCAACGCGCGGGCCGCCTCGCTCATATGGGTCAGGACGATCCGGCCTGCGCGCAGCGCCGGAAGATGGGCGCGCAAGGTCTCCCAATCGAGATGATGGGGAACCGGCTCTCGCGCGCCGGAACATTCGATCAGCAACAGGTCCGCGCCGCGCGCCAGTTCGACAAGCGCCGGCGTCCAGGCGGTGTCGCCGGAATAGGCGATCGTCTTTCCACCGCTGCTGACGCGCAAGCCCAGCGAGGGCGCGCCGGAGGGATGATCGACCTCCTTCGCGGAGACGCGCAGGGCGCCGGCCTGCGTCGCCCGGTCCGGCGCAATCTCGCAAATGTCGAGAGCAAAACTCCATTGTCGCGGCCCGGCTCGCGGATAGAGCGCCTGTGTGACGGCCTCGAGCCTGTCGCGCAGGCCAGGCGGGCCGATGAGCGTCAGCGGCCGGGGCGGGCCGCCGCCATACTGGCGTTCGATCAGCAGGAACGGCAGACCGCCGAAATGATCGCCGTGCAGATGCGAGACGGCGACGAGATCAATCTCCGACGGCGCGAAGCCGAGGCGTCGCCAGCCGACCAGCGCGCCGGCGCCGAAATCCAGCGCGGCGACCAGGCCGCCCGCATCGAGGCGAAAGCAGGCGGCGCCGTGGCCGTCGCTGGCGAAGGCGTCGCCGCAGCCGACGATGGTCAGGCGCATCGCGCGCTCACGCCTTCGCGCTCGGACGCGACGACACTTCCTTATGCCAGCGGGCGAGGTGGTCGAGACCGGGCGGCATGTCAATTCTCGCCGGCCGCATGAAGTCGATCGCGATCATCGCCGTGATGTCGGCGATGGAATAGGCGTCGCCGGCGACAAACGGCCGCGTCGCCAGTTCCTGATCGAGCACGCGCAGGGCCTCGACGGCGCGCGGCCGGTTGGCGGCCGCGAAATCCGGGAATTGCGGCTTCTCCATTTCCGACATGGCCGGATGGCTGTGGCGGAAGGCCATGGCGACCGGCAGCAGCAGATGAAACTCGGCGCGGCGTTGCCACATCTCGACCATGGCGCGGCCGAGCGGCCCCTCGCCGAACAGCGGCGGATCGGGCTGGAGCGCCTCGAAATACAGGCAGATGGCGACGGATTCCGAAATCACCGTCCCGTCGTCGAGCACCAGCGTCGGCGTGCGCTGGAACGGGTTGATGCGGCTATATTCCTCGCCCTTCTGTTCGAGCTTGCCGAGATCGACCTGCTCCGTCGGCACGGCAATGCCCTTCTCCGCGAGAAACACGCGCACGCGGCGCGGATTGGGGGCCAGCCTGGCGTCGTAAAGTTTCATGTCGGTTTTCCCGGCTTTGTTGGCACGGCCCGAAAAGAGCACTGCGGCCTCGCCCGGTCAACGTCGCGCGCACTCATGCGTATTTTAACGTCCGCATCAGCCGATCATTAATATTTTTGGCGGATTCTCACGGGCTACGTAGTGTTGCCTGCTGAGTGCGAGTTGTCGTCGCGTATGGTCGAAATCACCGCCCAAATGATCGAGCGCGGACGGGGCGCGGCCGATCCGAAAACCACGGCGCAGAAGCGCAAGATCGCCTATAAGGTGCGCGAGGCGCGCGAGGCGCTGACCTCGGCGGGCTCCGGCCATCGGGCCTTCGACGTTGAATTGCTGCGCCATTACGCCGCCGGACGTAAATCCGCCGGGCTCGTCATGTCGGTGGCGAGCCTGGCCATCGCGTTCATCGCCATCGCCTGGGCGCCGCCCAACGCCGTCTTCATCTGGATGACCTGCGTCGTCGCCGGGCTGGCCTGCATCCATGTCATGTCGTCGCGCCTTGAAGGTTTGGCGGGCGCGGACGTCGACGTGCGGAAATGGCGGCGGCGCGTCATCCTGACCGAGACGGCGCAAAGCATGCTGTGGGCGGGCGTCGTCCTGCTGGTTCTGCCCTCGCCCGATCCGGACGCGCAGCATTTCGTGCTGATCGTGCTGCTGCTGCTGGGCGCGATGAGCGCGCTGATCACGGCAACGGTGCCCGGCGCGGTCTATGCGGCGCTGGCGCCGATCGCGCTCGCCATCGCCTTCGCGAGCTGGCCGGCGCAGCTCGACGCCACGCATCTGCTGCTGGCCGCGCTGACCTATGCGGCGCTGCTGTATTTCGTCGTGCTGGCGACGCGGCTTTACGAGACGTGGCTGGAGAATCTGTCCTTCCAGGCGGAGAAGGACGGGCTCATCGCCGAACTCGAACAGGCCAAGGCCAATTCGGACGAGGCGCGGCGGCGCGCGGAGGAGGCGAGCCTGGCCAAATCGCGCTTCCTCGCCACCATGAGCCATGAGCTGCGCACGCCGCTCAACGCCATTCTCGGCTTTTCCGAGGTGATGAAGGGCGAATTGTTCGGCGCCCATTCCGTGCCGGCCTACCGCGAATATTCCAACGACATCCATACCTCCGGGCAGCACCTGCTGGCGCTGATCAACGAGATTCTCGACCTGTCGCGCATCGAGGCGGGGCGCAACGAACTGCGGGAAGAATCGATCGCCCTCGCCTCCATCGTCGAGGATTGCAACCATCTGCTGGCGATGCGCGCCAGGAAACGCGACATCGCCATCAGCTATGTCGCCGCGCCCGATCTGCCGCGCCTGTGGGCGGACGAGCGCGCGGTGCGCCAGGTGGTGCTGAACCTGCTGACCAACGCCATCAAATTCACGCCGCAGGGCGGCTCGGTGACGATCAAGATCGGCTGGACGCAGGCGGGCGGCCAATATTTCTCGGTGCGCGACACCGGACCCGGCATTCCCGAAAGCGAAATCCCGATCGTCATGTCGTCCTTCGGCCGCTCGTCGCTGTCGCAGAAGAACGCGGAGGAAGGCTCCGGCCTCGGCCTGCCGATCGTCAAGGGCCTCGTCGAGCAGCACGGCGGCACGTTCACCCTGCGCTCGAAGGTGCGCGAGGGGACGGAAGTCATCGTCGTCTTCCCGCCCGAGCGCGTCATGAACGCCCTGCCCCGGCTGGACGAAAACAGCGGCGCGCCGCGCGCGGGCGCGCGCAGCCGGGCGGCCTGACGCCCACGCGCCGTCGCTCCCGCGCGTCGCCGGGCTTCGGAATTGGAGGCGCCGGGACGCCGCGGCGTCGGCGGATCAAGAGACAAGGAGCCGTCGTCGCGGCGTCCCGACGCGGCGTTTGTCGCTCCCCGGGAGCCCCTTCCCGCCGGTAGGCCCGGAACTTTGTGTCCGGCCGGTTCGCCGATGGCGCGGCGGCGGGTCGTTGTGCCCGCGGAAGGATCGCTGCCCGCGCCCGATGGACGCGAACCCCGATGAGAGCGCCCCGGGACGCGCGGCAGGTGCTCCGCGCGGCGCAGGCGCCGCCCCCTCTCCCGCGCTTCGGAACCGCTTCCGGAAACGCCCTCCGGCGGGTGGGGACCAGGGGTGTAGCGGATCATAGGAAAATATTCAAGGATTATTTTCTCTTGGCTCTGGCGAGTCCCGAATCGTGCTATCGAACCCGCCATGACGCCGCTCGAATTCATCGCCAAATGGAAGCATCACGCCCTCACCGAGCGGGCGGCGGCGCAGGAGCATTTCATCGACCTGTGCCGTCTCGTCGGCCATCCGACGCCGGCGGAGGACGATCCCGTCGGCGAGCGTTTCGCCTTCGAGAAGGGCGCGAGCAAGACCGGCGGCGGCGACGGCTTCGCCGATGTCTGGAAGAAGGGCTATTTCGCCTGGGAATACAAGAAGCGGCGGCGCAATCTCGACGAGGCCATGGCGCAGCTCACGCGCTATGCGGCGGCGCTGGAAAATCCGCCGCTGCATGTCGCCTGCGATACGATCCGCTTTCGCATCGAGACGCGCTGGACCAATACGGTGGTGCGCGTCGAGGCGTTCGAGATCGAAGATCTCGTCATGCCGGAAAAGCTGGCGCTGCTGCGCGCCGTCTTCCACGACCCGGAAGCGCTGCGGCCGAAACAGACGCGCGCCTCGCTGACGAAAGAGGCGGCGGACAAGTTCCAGACGATTTCCGACCGGCTGCAACATCGCCATGCCGACAGGGAGGCGGTGGCGCATTTCGTTAACCAGCTCGTCTTCTGCTTTTTCGCCAACAGCGTCAAACTGCTGCCGGACGGGCTGTTGCTCAAGCTGCTTAACACGGCGCTGAAACGGCCGGCGAAATCGAAGAATTATTTCGACAAGCTGTTCGCCGAAATGAAGCTGGGCGGCGAATTCGATCTCACCGACATCCGCTGGTTCAACGGCGGGCTGTTCGACGGGCGGCGCGCGCTGGCGCTGGAGGCCGACGACATCGGCCTGCTGATCGCGCTGCACTCCTTCCGTTGGGATTTGATCGATCCGACGATTTTCGGCACCTTGTTCGAGCGTTTTCTCGATCCCGACAAACGCGCGCAGATCGGCGCGCATTACACCGATTCCGACAAGATCATGATGATTGTCGAGCCGGTGGTGTTGCGCCCCCTCGCCGCCGAATGGGAGACGGCGAGGCGCGAGATCGCGGCGCTGATGGCGAAGAAGAAGCCGGATCGCGCCAAAGCGACGGCGCGGCGCGAGGCGTTCGTCGACCGGCTGTGCGCGCTGCGCATTCTCGATCCCGCCTGCGGCTCCGGCAATTTTCTCTATCTCGCCCTTCAGGGCGTGAAAGACCTCGAATATCGCGCCCTGCTCGAATGCCAGACGCTGGGGCTCGATCCGGCGCTGCCGCGCGTGTCGCCGCGCATCCTGCACGGGATCGAAATCAACCCGCTGGCGGCGGAGCTGGCGCGCAGCGTCATCTGGATCGGCGACATTCAATGGGGCATCCGCAACGCGCTGGCGCATCGGCCCGAGCCGATTCTCGAAAAGCTCGACGCCATCGAATGCCGCGACGCCTTGCTCAACCCCGACGGCTCGGAAGCCTCATGGCCGGAGGCCGATGTCATCGTCGGCAATCCGCCGTTTCTGGGCGGCAAGAAATTGCGCGACGGCCTTGGCGACGCCTATGTGGAAGCGCTGTTTTCCGCCTATGCCGGGCGGGTTCCGGCCGAGGCCGATCTCGTCTGCTACTGGTTCGTCAAGGCGTGGGCGGCGGCGCAGGCGGGCCGCGTGCGGCGCGTCGGCCTCGTCTCCACCAATTCCATTCGCGGCGGCGCCAATCGCCGCGCCCTCGCGCCCATCGCCGGGGCCGGCGCGATCTTCGAGGCGTGGAGCGACGAGCCCTGGGTCGTCGACGGCGCGGCGGTGCGCGTGAGTCTGGTGTGTTTCGGGAGAGATGCGGCGGAGGGCGCGCGGCTGGATGGCGCGGAGGTGACGTCTGTTCATGCGGATTTGACGAGTGGGACTCCACTTATCGAAGCGCATCGTCTTCTTGAAAATCAATCAACAGCATATGAGGGGTTCAAAAAATATGGCCCGTTCGATGTGGCAGGATCGAAAGCTCGCGCCTGGTTGAAAGAACCGCTGAATATCAACGGGCAACCAAATTCAGCAGTAGTGTTGCCATGGCTGAACGCCATGGATGTTGCGCAGAAGGGTTCCGATACATGGGTTGTTGATTTTTCAGGTCTTTCTCTCGACGAGGCTAAACAATTTGAAGCGCCCTTCGCATATGTGAGTGAACATGTAGCGCCCGTCAGAGCGAAAGATCGCGCAAAAACGACGCGGGAGCGATGGTGGATATTTGAACGCGATCGTCCGGCTATGCGGCAAGCGCTGCATTCTTTGAGGCGCATGATTGCAACACCAGTGGTTGCGAAACATCGATTGTTTGTGTGGCTCGATCCGCGCGTTCGTATAGCAAATTTACTCATCGCCATCGCCCGCGACGACGACACGACGTTCGGCATTCTGCATTCGCGCTTTCACGAGGCGTGGTCGTTGCGGCTGGGAACCTCTCTGGAAGATCGGCCGCGCTACACGCCGACCACCACTTTCGAGACCTTTCCCTTCCCCGAGGGGCTGACGCCGAACATTCCGGCCGCCGATTACGCGAGCGACCCGCGCGCGCAGCGCATCGCGGCGGCGGCGAAGCGGCTCGACGAGTTGCGGCGCGCCTGGCTCAACCCGCCCGATCTCGTCGAGATCGCGCCCGAAGTCGTTCCCGGCTATCCCGACCGCATCCTGCCGAAAAACGTCGAGGCGGCGGCGAAGCTGAGGGAGCGCACGCTGACCAATCTCTACAACCAGCGGCCGCAATGGCTGGCCGACGCGCATGACGCGCTGGACCGCGCGGTGGCCGCCGCCTACGGCTGGCCGGAGGACATGTCCACCGGGGAGGCGCTGGCCAAATTGCTGGCGCTCAATCTGGAGCGGGCCGCGCCGCGCGCCTGACCCCGCCTCCGGCGCCATCGGCGCCCTTCTCCGCTGGCGGAGCAAACAAGGCTGGCGCGATTCGGGCGAACATCGCATCATGGCGGCATGATGATTTGCGATTTCCGTTCGCCGCTGGCGGCGCTGGCGTTGACGCTGGCGCTGGGCGGCGCCTTTTCCGCCGCCGCCCAGCCCAACCACGCGCCAAAGGCGGAGGCGCCGAAAACGGCGGCGGCCGCGCCGGAGCCGCGCGCGCCCGACCTGCCGAAAGACTCGACCGTCAACCACATGATCGAGCTGCCCGGCCGGATGCTGTCGTTCCGCAGCGTCGTCGGGCCGGTCCGGCTCGTCGACGCGCGCACCGGCGCGGCGCAGGCCGAGGTGGTGATGACCGCCTTTCTGCTCGACGGCGCGGAGGCGGCGAAGCGCCCGGTGATCTTCGCCCTCAACGGCGGGCCGGGCGCGGGATCGGCCTGGCTGCATCTTGGCGCCATGGGGCCGTGGCGCGTCGATTTCGACGGCAAGGCGCCGCGCCCGGCGACGCCGGCGCTGGCCATTCCCAACGCCGAGACCTGGCTCGATTTCGCCGATCTCGTCTTTGTCGATCCGCCGGGCACGGGCTTCAGCCGCGTCACCGCGCAGGGCGACGACGCGCGCAAGCGCTTCTACGGCGTCGCCGGCGACATCGAGGGGCTCGCCGTCGCCATGCGCAAATGGCTGGCCGCGAACAATCGGCTCACATCGCCCAAATTCATCGTCGGCGAGAGCTACGGCGGGTTCCGCGGGCCGAAGCTGGCGCGGGCGCTGGCGCGCGAGGGCGTCGGCGTCGACGGGCTGATGCTGGTGTCGCCGGTGCTGGATTTCGCGTGGTTCGACGGCGCGCATAATCCGCTGGCGCTGGCCGGCCGGCTGCCGTCCTACGCGGCGGTGGCGCGCAAGCTCGACGGGGCCGACCCGCGCGCCGGGCTCGCCGATGTGGAGGCCTATGCGGCCCAGGACTATCTCGTCGACCTGATCCGGGGCGGACGCGACGAGCAGACGCTGGCGCGCATGAGCGGGCGCGTGGCGCAGTTCACCGGGCTCGACGCCGGCCTCGCCCGCCGCCTCGGCGGCCGGATCGATCTGGAGAGCTTCTCGCGCGAGCGCGCGCGGGCGGAGGGGCGCGTGACCTCGTATTACGACGGCGACGTGGCGGGGCTCGACCCCGATCCGTTCGCCGCGACCAGCGAGCGCGGCGACCCCGTGCTCGACACGATGAAGACGCCGCTGGCCTCCGCCATGGCCCATATGACCGCCAATCTGTTCAACTGGCGCACGGAGGGGCGCTACGAGATTCTGAACGAGTCCGTGAACCGGGGGTGGGATTGGGGCGGCGGCCGGCGCCGACCCGAGGCGATGACCGATCTGCGCGAGGCGCTGGCGCTCGACCCGGACTTCACCGTCAGCGTGCTGCATGGCGCGAGCGATCTGGTGACGCCCTATTTCGCCTCGAAAATGCTGCTCGACCAATTGCCGGCGACGCTCGGCGGCCGGACCCGGCTGGTGGTGACGCCGGGCGGACACATGTTCTACACGCGGGCGGCGTCGCGCCGGGCGATGCGTGAGGAAGGGCTGGCGCTGGTTTCGCGCCGCATTGCGCGCGAGCCGGCCGCCAAACGTTAGCCATAAGCGTCGCGCGCGGCCTGTCCTTGCCCGGCGTCATTGACGCGGGCAGCGGAAAGGCGCCTGCTGGAGCGACGCGTTTTTCGCGGGAGATTCCATGATGAAAGACATCCTCGTCGTCCTCGACGCCAATTCGCGCGAGAGCTTCGCGACCTATGCGGTCTCGGTCGGGCGGCTGTTCGGCGCGCATCTGACCGCGACCGGTCTGTCGCTCGATTTCGTGCCGCCGCCCTCCTTCGTCGGCGAATATCCCTATCAGTTCGCCCAGAGCGCGGCCGAGGAAACGACGAAGGCCGTGCACGCGGTCTATGACAAGTTTCAGGGCGCGGCGCAGCTCGCGGGGCTGATGTCCGAACTGCATATGGTGGAGGGCCTGCCGGGCCGGGCGCGTCAGGATTTCGGCCGGCTGACGCGCACGTTCGATCTGGTGGTCATCGAACAGCCGGGCCGCGACGGCGAAAGCGGCGATGAATTGCTGGTCGAGGCGGCGCTGTTCCAATCCGGCCGTCCGGTGCTGATCGTGCCCTATATTCAGGAAGGCGACATCAAGCTCGATCATGTTCTCGTCGGCTGGGACGGCGGCCTCCCGGCGGCGCGCGCGGTCGGCGACGCGATGCCGCTGCTCAGGAAGGCGGGCAAGGTGGATGTCGTCACCATCGTGTCGAAGCGCGTCGACGAAAAGGAAATGCCGGGCTTCGACATCGCGCGGCATCTGGCGCGCCACGGCGTCAACGCCGAGGTGAAGCGCCTGCCCTCGGGCGAGGAGCCGGCCGCGACCCTGCTTTCCTACGCGGCGGACGCGGCCACGGATCTGATGGTGATGGGCGGCTACGGACATTCGCGCCTGCGCGAATTCGTGCTTGGCGGCACGACGCGCAACATGCTCGCGTCGATGACCGTGCCGGTGCTGATGTCGCATTGAGAGAGGGTTTCATGACCGCGAAACATTTGACCGTCGTCGCCAGCGCGAGCGCCAGCCCGACGGCGCGGCTGATGCAGCGCGCCTTTCCGCGCGCCATCATCGCCGAGGACACGCCGCCGGTTCTGCAGAAGGCGGGCAAGGTGATCGATCGCGCCACGCAGGCGACGCTGGCGCGATTGTCGGGCGGGCTTTCGCCCGCCTCGCTCGCCGGCGCCTATCTCGACTGGGCCCTGCATCTGGCGGCGCAGCCGGGCAAGCAATTGCAGCTTGCCGACAAGGCGGCGCGCAAGTCGTTCCGCTACGCCTACCATGTTATGTCGGCGGCGGCGGGGCAGCCCGAGAACAGCATCGCCCCCCTGCCGCAGGATCATCGCTTCGACGGCGAGGACTGGCAGAAGTGGCCGTTCAACTCGTGGGCGCAGGCCTTCCTGCTCACCCAGCAATGGTGGCATAACGCCACCACCGGCGTCGGCGGCGTGACGCCGCAACACGAAAAAGCGGTGTCCTTCGCGGCGCGGCAGATGCTGGACATGTTCTCGCCGTCAAATTTTCCGTTGACCAACCCGGCGATCCTGCGCCGCACGGTCGAGACCGGCGGCATGAATCTCGTGCAAGGCTGGCAACATTGGTGGGAGGACACGCAGCGCCAGGCGGCGCGCCTGCCGCCGGAGGGCGTCGAGGCGTTCAGGCCGGGCGAGACGGTGGCGGCGACGCCGGGCAATGTCGTCTTCCGCAACGAACTGATCGAGCTGATCCAATATGCGCCGACGACGGCGAAAACGCGGCCGGAGCCGATCCTGATCGTGCCCGCCTGGATCATGAAATATTACATTCTTGATCTGTCGCCGGAGAACTCGCTGGTGAAATACCTCACCGGGCAAGGCTTCACGGTGTTCATGATCTCCTGGAAGAACCCCGGCGAGGACGACCGCAATTTCAGCTTCGACGATTATCGCAAGCTCGGACCGATGGCGGCGCTCGGCGAAATCGAACGCATCATCCCGCAGGCCAGAACGCACGCCGTCGGCTATTGCATCGGCGGCACGCTGCTCGCCGTCACCGCCGCCGCGATGGCGCGCGACGGCGACCGCCGTCTCGCCAGCATGACCCTGTTCGCCGCGCAGACGGATTTCACCGAGGCCGGCGAACTGATGCTGTTCACCAATGACAGCCAGATCAACTTCCTCGAAAACGTCATGTGGGAGCAGGGCTATCTGGAGATCGACCAGATGTCCGGCGCCTTTCACCTGCTGCGCTCGAACGATCTCGTCTGGTCGCGCATCGTGCATGACTACATGATGGGCGAACGCACGCCGATGAACGATCTGATGGCGTGGAACGCCGACGGCACGCGCATGCCCTACCGCATGCACAGCGAATATCTGCGCAAGATGTTCCTGCAGAATCAGCTCGTGCAGGGCAAGTTCGAGGCGGGCGGCGCGCCCGTGGCGCTGGGCGACATCGAGGCGCCGATTTTCGCCGTCGGCACCACGGCCGATCACGTCGCGCCGTGGCGCTCGGTGTTCAAGATTCATCTGTTCTGCGACGGCGAAGTGAGCTTCGTGCTGACCAATGGCGGGCATAACGCCGGCATCGTCTCGGAGCCCGGACACAAGCATCGCCATTATCAGATGGCGACGCGGCCGGCGAACGGCCACTACGTCGATCCCGACGCCTGGGCGGAATTCACGCCGCATCGCGAGGGCTCATGGTGGCCGGCCTGGGCCGAATGGCTGGCCGCGCATTCCGGCGCGCCCGCCGCGCCGCCGGCGATGGGCGAGGCCCTGTGCAAGGCGCCGGGCGCCTATGTGCTCATGAAGTGAGGCCAAGCGCGGCGCGGGCGCGGGCGGCGAGATCGTCGGCGCCCGCGGCGAGCCGCGGCCAGTCGAGCGCGCCGAGATCGTAGCCCGCCTGTTTGTCCACGACCTCCACCGTCGCGTCGGAGGCGTCGGCGCGGCGAGCGGCGACGCGGGCGCGCAGCACGGGATGGGCGACGTCGAGCCAGAGGCCGGCGAAAGCGGCCCCTGCCCGCCGCGCTGTCGCCGCAACCGCCGCGCGTTCGTCCGGCCGGGCGAAGACGGCGTCGGCGACGACGGCGTAACCCGTGGCGAGCACGCGCGCCGTTTCGTCGTTCAACGCCGCGTAGACGGCTTGCGAGGCTTGCGGCGTATAGGACTCCGCCGGCAGGCGCGTCTCCGCGGCGACGCCGGCGCGCGCCTTGCGCAAGCGATCGCTCGCGAGAATGCGGGCGCCGGGCGGCGGGCCGATGTCCGGCGCGAGCGTCGCGGCGAGCGTCGATTTGCCCGAGCCGCTGAGGCCGCCGACGGCGACGAGGCGCGGCGGGTGGTCAACGAGCAGGTCATCCGCCAGACGATGATAGACGAGCGCCTCGGCGCGCCGCTCCGCATGCTCGCGCGCCTGCGTCGCCGCGACATGGGCGCGGATCGCCGCGCGCATGGCCATGAAGAAAGGCGCCAGCGGCAGGCCGTCCGTCTCGTCGGCGGCGTCGAGATAGCGGTTGAACACCCAATTGGCCCCGGCGCGGCGGCCGTGCCGCCACAGATCCATCAGCAGGAAGGCGAGATCATAGAGCACGTCGATCGTCGCCAGCCGCTCGTCGAACTCCAGACAATCGAACGGCGTCGGCGCGCCGTCATGCAGACAGATGTTGCGCAGGTTGAGATCGCCGTGGCAGCGGCGGATTTTGCCCGCCCGCGCGCGGGCGTCGAGCAGCGGCGCGAGGCGCGCGTGGGCGGCGCGGAAGCGCGCGGCCTGCGCGTCGGCCTCGGCTTGCGGCACAAGACCGCTCTCGCGCAGGGCGCGGGCGTTGAGATCGAGCACCGCCCCGATCGAGTCCGCGCCGTCCGCGCCGCGCGCGACCTCCGCCCCGGCGTGGAAGCGGGCGAGCGCGCGCGCCAGATCGGTCAGCATGGGCCGGGTCAGCGCGTCGCGGCGCGCGAGCCGGTCGAACAGCATCTCCTGATCGAAGCGACGCATCTCGACGACCACATCGACGAGCGGGCCGTCGTCGCCGAAGCGCAAGCCGCCGTCGGGTCCGCGCGCGACGCGGCGCAGGCCGAGGTAGAGTTCGGGCGCGGTGCGGCGATTCAGCGCCAGTTCGGTTCGCGCGGCGGCAAGGCGCAAGCCCGGCGTCGAGAAATCGAGATAGGGCAGCTTTACCGCGCGCTTGAGCTTCCAGGCGCGATCGCCGGCCATCAGCACGACGGAAATATGCGTCTCGATGACCTCGGCCTGTTCGCCCTGTTCGCGCGCCAGCGCGGCGCGGAGGAAGGCCAGGGTTTCGTCCTGCGCGCCCATCGCCTCAGCGCGCGCCCAGCGGCGCGATGGCCGCCGCGGCGCCGAGAATGGCGGCGAGGAAGAGCAGGCCGTCATGGGCGGCGAGCGCGACGCGCGTCGGCCGCGCCTCGCGATGCAGCCACATGGTGGCGGCGGCGGTCGACAGCGACCAGCCCACAGCGACGAGAATCAACCCCGCCGTGAAGCCGAGATAGCCGCTCGCCTGGGCCGAGATATAGCGAGCGACGACGATGGCCGCGAGGCCGAGCAGCGCCAGGGCCCGCGCGCCCGTGAGCTTCGCGACGGCGCCGGCGACGAAGGCCGGCGCATACATGGCGATGACGTGCCAGGCGACGGCGTTGAGCACCGAGCCGACGGGGATGCCGCAGGCGGCCATGGCCGCGGGCGTCGCCACCATCTGCGCCGTCATGGCGAACCAGGCGACGGCGGCGATGAAAGTAGGCGCGGCGAAGGCGCGCCAGTCGGTGGGCGCGGGCGCCGGCCGCGCCGCGCCCAACGGTTTCGCCACGACGGGCGCGCGGCCGGCCGAGACCACCGCGAGCGCCAGCACAGCCACCTGCGCGATGGCGGCGGCGAGCGCGGCGCCGACGAACAGGCTTTCGGGAAAGAAGACCTGCGCGGCGACGGCCAGCGCCGGCCCGGCGAGGCCCGCGAGCGTTCCGGCGCCGAAGACGATTCCGATGGCCATGGCCCGGCCCTGTCCGCCCGAGCCGAGCGCGGCCTCGTGCCGGTAGAACAGGCTGAAGCCCTGGGCGATGCCGAGCCAGAAGGCGCCGAGGCAGAAGGGAATGAAGGCGTTGGCGACCAGCGCCCAGGCCATGACGAAGCCGCCGGCGATCCCTGTCGAGGCGCCGAGCGCGAAAGCGGCGCGGCGGCCGAAGGCGTCGAGCAGGAACGAGGCCGGGAAGGTCGCCGCCGCCGCGCCGATCAGCATGGCGATATAGGGCGCGGTGACGAGATTGGCCGTCGGCGCCATCAGGGATCCGGCGAGCGGCACGAGGCCGAGCACCAAAGTCTGCGACAGGACGGACAGCGCGAAACCGCCGGCGAGCAGGGCCGTGCCCCATTTCGCGTCCGGCAGATCGACCGCCTCCGCGCCCTCCACCGGAACGCCGGGCGGGCAGAAGCACGCCAGCCGACCGGCGCGCGGCGCGGACGTATCCGTCTGCCCGCGCGTTTCATCCGGCCGATCGAAAGAGGCGCTCATTTCTTCACGTCGTCATCCGACAGAATGCGATGGGCGGAGCCCTCGACATCGTCGTATTGGCCGTTTTTCAGCGTCCACATGAAACCGAACAACGCGGCCAGACCGAGCAACAGCGCCAAAGGCACCATATAGGCGAGGACATTCATCGCGTCGTCCTTTCGGCCAGCGTCAACGCCGCGGCGTCGGATGGCGCCGCCGACGTCTCCGACGGCGTTTTTATCGCATGGGCGCGCAGCCGCAAAGCGTTGAGCGTGACCAGAACCGAGGAGCCCGACATGGCGGCGGCGGCGACGAGCGGGGTGACATAGCCGGCGATGGCCAGCGGCACGGCGATGAAATTGTAAACAACCGCCAGCCAGAGGTTCTGGCGCATCAACGCGCGGGCGCGGCGGGCGATGTCCACCGCCTGCGCCACCGGCGCCAGTTTCTCGCCGAGGAAAATCGCGTCGGCCTGACCCTGCGCCATATCCACGGCGGTAATCGGCGACAGCGAGCAATGGGCGGCGGCGAGCGCCGGCGCGTCGTTGAGGCCGTCGCCGACCATCAGCACGCGCTTGCCCTTCTGCTTCAGCGCCTCGATGGCGGCGATCTTCTCCTGCGGCTTGAGGCCGCCGCGCCACGCGTCGACGCCGAGCGCGCGCGCCACGGGCTCGACCGCGCCGGCGCGGTCGCCGGACAGGATATGAATTTCGAGGCCTTGCGCGCGCAAATCGTCGATCACGGCGCGGGCGTCGACGCGCAGCGTCTGGCGCACCAGCAGCCGCGCCGACCGCCCGGCATGGGCGAACCACAGCGACGAGGCGCCGGCGGCGGTCTCGCCCGCATCGTCGTCGCCGCCGCAAAACGCCGCCGAGCCCAATCGCGCGGCCTCTCCGTCCACCATCGCCTCGACGCCCTGCCCCGCCGTTTCGACCGCTTCGGCGAAGGGCATGGCGCGGCCGGACGCGCGCGCCACGGCGGCGGCGAGCGGATGATGGCTCGACAGCGCCAGACGCGCGGCCATGGCGAGCAGATCCGGCGCGATGTCGGCGGCGTTGGCGACGCGCGGCTCCGGCAGGGTGAGCGTGCCGGTCTTGTCGAAGACGGCGACGTCGACCTCGGCCAGCTTCTCGATCGCCTCGGGCGAGTTGAGATAGACGCCGGCGCGAAACAAGGCGCCCGAGGCGACGACCTGCACCGCCGGAACGGCGAGCGCCAGCGCGCAGGGACAGGTGATGATGAGCACGGCGATGGCGGTGATCAGCGCGTCGTGCAGGGTCGCGCCGACGATGAGCCAGCCGACGCAGGTCAGCAGCGCCGTCACATGCACGACTGGCGCATAGAGGCGCGCGGCGCGGTCGGCGAGGCGCATGTAGCGCGTGCGCGCCTCGCCCGCCGTCTCCAGCAGCCGGCCGACCTCGTCGATCAGCGAGCCGGACGCCGCCGCCGTGACACGCAGCGTCAACGCGCCGTCGAAATTGACCGATCCGGCGTAGACCTGCGCGCCCGGCTCGATGGCGCGGCGGTCGGTCTCGCCGGTGATGAGGCTTTCGTCGAGATGCGACTTGCCGGCCAGCACCAGCGCGTCGGCCGGCACGCGCTCGCCGGGGCGCACGAGCACGCGATCGCCGGCCTGAAGCGCGGCGACGGGCACGATGGTCAGCGTTTCCGCGCCGGCCTCGTCGACGCCGAGCCGCGTCGCCGCCTCGCCCTTCAGCGCGGCGAGATTGCCGGCGGCGGCGCGCGTCTTGCGGCGCATGGCCTGGTCGAGATAGCGCCCCGCGAGCAGGAACAGCAGCAACATGACCGCGGAATCGAAATAGGCGTGTTCAGCGTGGTTCAGCGTCTCGTAGACCGACATGCCGAGCGCCAGCAGCACGCCGAGCGAGATCGGCACGTCCATGTTGAGGCGGCCGGAGCGGATGGCCGCCATGGCGCTGGTGAAGAACGGCTGGCCGGCGTATGCGGCGGCCGGCAGCGCGATCAGCGCCGAGCACCAATGAAAGAAATCGCGCGTTTCCTGCGTGATGCCGCTGACATTGCCCGACCAGACGGACACCGACAACAGCATGATGTTCATCGACGCGAAGGCGGCGACGCCGAGGCATTTCAGCAGCCAGGCGGCGCGCGCCTCCTCTTCCGCTTCGACGCGGCGCTGCTCGAACGGATAGGCGCCGTAGCCGATGCTTTTCAGCGCTGCGACGATATCGGCCGGGCGCAGGCGCGTTTCGTCCCACGTCACGGCCAGCCGATGCGTCGTCAGGTTGAGGCGCGCATGCGCGACGCCGGGCACGCGGGCGAGCCCGCGCTCGATGTCGTCGAGGCAAGCGGCGCAGGTGATGCCCTCGATCGCCAGATCCATGCGCGCGGCGCCGTCGTCGGCGCGCTTCACGTAGAGCGAGAGATCGAGCTGTTCCGCCATCGGCTACTCGACCGTGATGCGGTTTTTCGAGCGCCAGACCGCGCCGTCGCCGCGCCGAAGTTCGAGATTGACGTCCCAGCCGCCGGCCGAAAGTTTCGCGGGCGCGGCGTAGATTCCCTGCCCGGTCTCCGCGAGATCGAGACGGATGTCGCGCGACCGATCGCTCGGGTGAGCGAAATAGACCTTGACGCCCAGTCCCGTCAGCCCCTTGCCGGACGCGTCGCGCGGCCGCACGACGATGCGCGGGCCGGCAGCGTCCTTCTCGAAGCCGGCGTCGACCTTCCAGCCGAGCTTCTCCTGCTCGCGCGCCGCCTCAAGTTCGCGATTATAGGCGAGGCCGGCCTCATAGGGACGGTCGCCGTCAAGGCCGCGAAACGTGGTCGAGGCGAAATAGACCATGATCGAATTCGCGGTCATGTAGACCACGAAAAAGCCCACGAAAATCGCCAGCACTTTCCAGCCCGTGAGCATGCGGCCGGTCGGCGCGGTCGGAGCGGGAGACTTGATGTCGGTCGGCATGTTTCCTCACAGTGCTAGGGCGCGACGAAATTGTCGGCGGCCTTCGCGCTCTCGCCCGTCCTGACGTCGGTGGCGCGCACGAGGATGCGTTGCGAGCCGCTCTTCGCCTTGTCCCTGGGCACGGACACCAGCAGCCGCAGCTCCAGCGTCTGGTCGGGCCCGACGGACGCGACGGGAACGCCATCGGCGCCGGCGGGGGCGCCCGCCGCCTCAAGCCGGGCGCCGTCGAGATTTTCAACCCGGATGGCTATGCTGCGCTCTTCCGCGCGCTTGTTCAACAACCGCACGGTATAGGCGTTGCGCGTGCCGCCATCGGACAATTGCACATACATCGGGTTGCGGTCGTGCAGCGCGGCGACGCCAAGCGTGGCGCGCGTGGCCAGACCGAAAGCCATCAGCGCGAAACCGGCGACGATCATCCCGATATAGACCAGCGTGCGCGGACGCACGAGGCGCGTCGGCAGCTCCGGCTTGCCCTCGGCGCGGCGCGCGACATTGATGTCCGTGTCGTAGCCGATGAGGCGGATCGGCCGCCCGACCTTCGTCATCACATTGTCGCAGGCGTCGATGCAGAGGCCGCACTGGATGCAGTCCATCTGCAGGCCCTTGCGGATGTCGACGCCGGTCGGGCAGACGGCGACGCACTGGCCGCAATCGACGCAGTCGCCGGCCGGCTGGCCGGAGGCGCGCAAAGCCTTCATTTTCTTGAGTGAGCCGCGCGGCTCGCCGCGGTCGAGACGATAGGTGACGTTGAGTGCGTGCTCGTCCGTCAGCGCCGCCTGAATGCGCGGCCAGGGGCACATGTAGACGCAGACCTGCTCGCGCATGAAGCCGGCGAGCGTGTAGGTGGTGAAAGTGAGAATGCCGATCCAGGCGTAGGCGACCATTGGCGCCTGGAAGGTGACGAGTTCATACACGAGCGTCGGCGCGTCGGCGAAATAGAGCACCCAGGCGCCGCCGGTCCACCAGGCGATGAGCAGCCAGAGCGCGTGTTTCAGCAGTTTTTCCGAAAAAGTCTGGAGATTGAGCGGTTGGGAATCCTTGCGCATGCGGTCGCGGCGATCGCCCTCGGCGAAACGCTCGACCAGCATGAACAGATCAGTCCAGACGGTTTGCGGACACAGATAGCCGCACCAGATTCGTCCGGCGATGGCGTTCATCAGGAACAAAGCCAGCGCGGCGATGACCAGCAGTCCGGTGAGGTAATAGACCTCCTGTGGCCAGATTTCGATGAAGAAGAAGTAGAACCGCCGCGCCTCGAGATCGATCAAAACGGCCTGCGTTGGCTCGCTGGGGCCGCGCGTCCAGCGCAGAAACGGCAGAAAATAATAAATGCCGAGCGTGACGACGAGCAGAGTCCATTTGATCTTGCGGAACTCGCCCTGAACGCTTTGCGGATAGATCTGCTTACGCGACGCATAGAGCGGGGCGTCAACCGCAGGCGTGTCTTTTTCCGGACTCGGGCTCATGCTCGACAATATCCCACAAACGGCAATGGGCGGCGGGAACCCGCCGCCCAACGCATGTCACTTAGGCCATTTCCGGCTTATTTGCCACCGCCGCCGAGCGTATGCACGAAAACGGTGAGCGCCTTGATCGTGGTCGGGTCAAGACGGCCGGTCCAGGCCGGCATCACCGCGCCGCGGCCGTTGGTCAGGCCATCGACGATCGAAGCCTTGTCCGAGCCGTAGAGCCAGATGCCGTCGGTCAGATTCGGCGCGCCGAGTTCAAGGTTGCCCTTGCCGGCGTCGCCGTGACAGGCGGCGCAATTGTCGGCGAACACCTTGGCGCCGGCCGGGCTCGGGTTCTTGTCGAGACCGGCGATGTTGCGCACATGGTCGGTCGCCGCGGAGATTTCCTCCTTCTTCAGCGTGCCGTCCTTGCCGAAGGCCGGCATTGAGCCTTCGCGCGCCTTCGGATCGCCCGAACGGATGCCGTAGGTGATCGTCTGGTGGATCGCGTCGGCCGAGCCGCCCCACAGCCAGTCGTCATCGACCAGGTTGGGATAGCCCTTGGCGCCGCCACCGCCCGCGCCATGGCACGGCGCGCAATTGTCGCCGAAGGCCGCCTTGCCGAGCGCGCGGGCGAAGCTGAGCAGCTTGGGATCCTTCTCGATGTCGGCCAGGGACGCCTTGGAAATGGCGTCCATGGAGCCGGCCCGCATCTTGTCGAGATCCTGAAGCTCGCCCGTCACCGCGCCGCGGGACGACCAGTTCCAGATTCCCTTGGTGTAGTCCGTGGCCAGCGGCCACGACGGATACACGACATAGTAGCCGATCGACCACACGATGGTGGCGTACAGCAGATACAACCACCATTTGGGCAGCGGCGTATTCAGCTCCTGAATGCCGTCCCATTCGTGACCGGTGGTGGGTGTGCCGGTCGCGGCGTCCACCTGGGGTGCGTTATGTTGAGCCATAGCTCTCAATCCTCATTAAGTGGCAGACGCGCCGCTTCGTCGAACTTGCTCTGAAACGATGGCCAGAGAGCGTAAACGACGATCGCAACGAAGGTCGCGAATACGCCGAGGAGGCTCCACAACTTGGCTCCGTCGACAAAAGACATCACGTCCATAACAAGCCTCCGTCAGCGCCAGTTGGCCTTCGCGTCGAACTTTTTGAAGTCGACGAGAGTGCCCAGCATCTGCAGATAAGCGATGAGAGCGTCCGCCTCGGTCACCGACTTGCCGGACGCGGCGCGCGCCACGGCCTTCGGGTAACGCTTGGCGAGGTCCGCGGAGCCGGCCGTGTCGTCCGCATTGGCCTGGGCCTTGAGGTCGACGGACGCCTTGGCGATCATGTCCTGCGTGTAGGGCACGCCTTCCATGGCCAGAACCTTCATGTCGTCCGCGATGAAGCGGCCGTCGAGGTCGGTTTTGGCCAGCCAGGAATAGGACGGCATGATCGAACCGGGCACCACGGCGCGCGGGTCGTTCAGGTGATCGCGATGCCAGGCGTCGGAATACTTGCCGCCGAGGCGGGCAAGATCCGGACCGTTGCGCTTCGAGCCCCACTGGAACGGATGGTCATACATGCTCTCGGCGGCGAGAGAATAATGACCATAGCGCTCCACTTCGTCACGCAATGCGCGGATCATCTGCGAGTGGCAGGTATAGCACCCCTCGCGGACGTAGATGTTGCGGCCGGCGAGCTCCAGCGGCGTATAGGGCCGCATGCCCTCGACCTTCTCGATCGTGCTCTTCAGGTAGAAGAGCGGCAGGATCTCGATCAGACCACCAAAGGAGATCATGATCAGAATGCCGATGATCAGAACAATCGTGTTCTTCTCGAAGATGGCGTGTTTGTTCCAGACGGACATTGATCGTCTCCTCACTCGGCCGGAGCAAGCGCGGGCTTGCCTTCAGGCGCTTCTGCGACTTCAGCCGAATTGACGGTCTTGTAGAGATTCCACGCCATGATCAGCGCGCCGGTGAGGAACAGAAGCCCACCCAGCATGCGGATAACGTAGAAGATGTGCATGGCTTCGACGGTCTCGATGAACGAGTATTCGAGGAAGCCGACCGCATTGTAGGCGCGCCACATCAGGCCCTGCAGAATGCCCGACACCCACATGGCGCTGATATACAGCACGATGCCGATGGTCGAGACCCAGAAGTGCCAGTTGACGAGCTTGTTGGAGTAGAGCTGACGGTTGTAGACCCAGGGGATCAGGCAGTAGAGGGCGCCGAACGAAACGTAGCCCACCCAGCCCAGAGCGCCGGAGTGCACGTGGCCGACAGTCCAGTCGGTGTAGTGCGACAGCGAGTTCACGACCTTGATCGACATGAGCGGACCTTCGAAGGTCGACATGCCGTAGAAGGCGACCGACACGACCAGCATGCGCAGGACGGGATCGGTGCGCAGCTTGTCCCAGGCGCCCGACAACGTCATCAGGCCGTTGATCATGCCGCCCCACGAAGGCATCCACAGCATGATCGAGAAGGTCATGCCGAGGGTCTGCGCCCAGTCGGGAAGCGCGGTGTAGTGAAGATGGTGCGGGCCGGCCCAGATATACATGAAGATCAGGGCCCAGAAGTGCACGATCGACAGCCGGTAGGAATAGACCGGACGTTCGGCGCGCTTCGGCACGAAGTAGTACATGATGGCCAGGAAGCCGGCGGTCAGGAAGAAGCCCACCGCGTTATGGCCATACCACCACTGGATCATGGCGTCCTGAACGCCCGACCACAGGATGTAGGACTTCGGCGAGAAGATCGAGACCGGGATCGTGGCGTTGTTGCCCAGATGCAGGACCGCGATCGTGACGATGAAGGCCAGCGTGAACCAGTTCGCGACATAGATATGCGGCTCGGTGCGCTTCCACAGCGTCACCAGGAAGACCAGCAGGTAGGTGACCCACACGACCGTCAGCCAGAGGTCGGCGTACCACTCGGGTTCGGCGTATTCCTTGCCCTGGGTGATGCCGAGCAGGTAGCCCGTGCCGGCGATGACGATGAACAGGTTATAGCCGAGCACGACGAACCAGGGCGCCAGATCGCCGGCGATGCGGGCGCGGCAGGTGCGCTGCACCACGTAGAACGACGTCGCCAGCAGGACGTTGCCGCCGAAGGCGAAAATCACCGCCGAGGTGTGCAGCGGGCGCAGACGGCCGAAGCTGATCCACGGCAGGTCGAGATTGACAGCCGGCCAGGCCAGCTCGGAGGCGACGATGACGCCGACGAGGAAGCCGGCGATGCCCCAGAACATCGCGATGAGGCCGGCGAACTTCACCGGGCCCCAATTGTAGTTCGGCTTGCCGTCGATGAACTGCGCCGGAAGGGCCGCGCCGCGCTTGTTGTAGCGATTGAGGATCGCCAGCGCGGAGGCCACGCTCGCGGCCGCAAACACATACATATGAAAGGCGTAGGCCGCCGTATGCGCTTTCGCCGCGATGAAGATCGAGAGGAAGGCCATGGCCACGCTCAGGATGAGCAGCGAAAGCTCGCCGATCGTCATCCTTTTCGTGCCATTGGCCGGTGTCAGCGGGCCATTGCCCGACAGAGTGCCAGATTGCGCCATTTTTTTCGCCCCAATGACGACGGGCAGACTCAATCGCCGAGCCCGCTCCATCAACTGCGCGACATTGCCCGCCCGATGACCCGCGGCATTGATTCATGTCAAACCAGCGTCGGCGGAGCCCCCTCGACACATCGCCGCGCCGGCCGCGCGGATAAGGGCTTGTTCAGGTTAATATCGTTCGATTGACCGTCGGAAGGGGAGAATTTACGGCAAAATTTACGCCCCGAGGTGAGAAATGGCTCCCGAACCCCTCCGATTGAACCGCCGGAGCCGTCCGACGGCCTCGGCCTTTCGCGGGAAATTCGCAGGATCTCGTCATGAAGAACGCCATTTATAGACTTTTGGGCGAGCACGGCCGGTTGCCGGTGGCCGCCGGAACGATCGCGTCCGACGCCGATCTTTACGCGGCGGGGCTGACCTCCTTCGCCGCGGTGCAGCTCATGCTTGGCCTTGAGGACGAGTTCGACGTGGAATTCCCCGAGCGCATGCTCAACCGGCGCAGCTTCGCCTCGGTCGACGCCATCGCCGCCTGCATCGCCGAGTTGACCGCCGGAAAGGCCGCGTAATGTCCTTTCTCAACACGCGCGCCGAGCGCGCGGCCGCCGTCGCCGGGCAATTCGCCGAAGCCGTCGACAGGGACGGCCGCTTCCCGCACGAGGCCATCGCGGCCTGCAAGGAAGCCCGCCTGCTTGCGGCGATGATTCCGGTGGAGTTCGGCGGCGAGGGCGCCTCGATGAGCCAGATCGCCGAAGTCTGCGCCATCCTCGGGCAAAAATGCGCCTCCTCCGCCATGGTCTTCGCCATGCACCAGATCAAGGCGTCGAGCCTGATCTGGCACGGGCGCGAGGCGCCCTGGCATCAGAATTTCATGCGCCGGATCAGCGCCGAGCAGCTTCTGCTCGGGTCGGCGACCACCGAAGGCGGCATTGGCGGCGACCTGCGCTCCAGCCTGTGCGCCATCGAGGCCGAGGGCGAGGTCTTCAAACTGACCAAATCAGGCTGCTGCATCTCCTATGGCCTGCAATCGGACGCCATTCTCATCACGGCGCGGCGCGCGCCGGATTCGCCGCCCTCGGATCAGGTGATGGCGATCCTGACGAAGGATCAGTATACGCTGGACATGACCATGCCGTGGGACGCGCTGGGCATGCGCGGCACCTGCTCCGATATCTTCACCTTCTCGGCGAGGGCGCCGGCGGAACAGATTCTGCCGTCGAGCTTCGCCGACATCGCGGCGCAGTCCATGCTTGGCGCCGCGCACCTGCTCTGGGGCTCGCTCTGGTATGGGCTGGCCGCCGACGCGGTGGCCCGCGCGCAGGCTTTCGTGCGCGCCGAGGCGAAGAAGCGCCCCGGCTTCCAGTCGCCCGGCCATCTGCGTCTCGCCGAAGTCTCCAACATGCTGCAGGCGATGCGCGCCAACGTGCAGCAGGGTCTGGCGCGTTTCGAGAAGGCGCATCTCGGCGGCGACGATCTCGCCTCGATGGGCTTCGTCGTGGCGATGAACCAGGTCAAGACGGCGGCGTCGCGCGCGGCGGTCGACATTTGCAACCACGCGATGCTCATCGCCGGCATCTGGGGCTATCGCAACAACACGCCGTTCTCGGTCGGCCGGCACATGCGCGACGCGCTGTCGTCGCAGATCATGATCTCCAATGACCGCATCCTCGGCAATGTGTCGAACATGCTGCTGATGCATCGCGTCGAAACGCACCTGGCGGGGTAATCCGATGTGCATGAAATGCAACACTTTGCTCGACCGCCTGATCGCCGAGGACATTCTCGTCGAGACGGGGATCGACGGCCTTTATGGCCGCAGCGGCAAGTTCGAGGACGTTCTGCTGCGCTTTGACGCGCTGATCTCGCGCTTTGGCGATGATCAGAAGGCCGACGTCATCCGCTTCCCGCCGGGCATGAATCGCGCGCTGTTCGAGAAAAGCGGCTATCTGAAGAGCTTCCCCGACCTCGCCGGCACCGTTCACAGCTTTGTCGGCGGCGACAAGGATCACGCCAACCTGCTCGAAACGCTCGAAGGCGGCGGCGACTGGACGGCCGGACAGAAAGCGACGGACATCGTCCTCGCTCCCGCCGCCTGCTATCCGCTCTATCCGGTCGTCGCGCGCAAGGGCAAGCTGCCGGCGCAAGGCCGCGTCTACGATCTCAATTCCTACTGCTTCCGCCGCGAGCCATCGAAGGATCCGGCGCGGATGCAGATGTTCCGCATGCGCGAATATGTGCGCATCGGCACGCCGGACCAGGTTGTCGAATTCCGCCAGATGTGGATGGAGCGCGGCAAGAAGCTGATCGACACGCTGCAACTGCCCTATACGGTCGATCTTGCCAACGATCCGTTCTTCGGCCGCGCCGGACGTATGATGAAAGCGAGCCAGCGCGACCAGAACCTCAAGTTCGAACTGCTCGTGCCGATCGAGAGCGTCGAGAAGCCGACGGCCTGCCTGAGCTTCAACTATCATCAGGATCATTTCGGCGTGACCTGGGGCATCCGCACCGCGCAGGATGAGGTGGCGCACACCGCCTGCGTCGGCTTCGGCATGGAGCGCGTCACCCTGGCGCTGTTCAAACATCACGGCCTCGACACGTCCGCGTGGCCCGAGGGCGTGCGCACGGCGCTGTGGGGCTGAGCATGACGGCTGTCGGCCCGGCGATTGCGGGCATCGCACCCGAGAGCTATGCCCGGCACGCGCTGCACGGACAGGAGCGCGACTGGCCGCAGACCAATTGCTACACCGACCTGTGGATCGAGATGCTGCACGCCATGGGGCATGAGCCGCGCGCGGGCCTCGCCTTCACGCTGGCGCAGGATTTCGAGGGCGACCAGTTCACCTTCTTCAAGTTCCCGCTGGAGGATCTGGCCCTGCTCTACGGCGTCGAGACGGCGGAGCTGGCAATCTACGACAATCTCGAAGCCCATTGCGCGGCGCAGCTCGCGCGCGGGCGGCCGGCGCTGGTGGAGGTCGACGGCTTCTTCCTGCCCGACACGCGCGGCGTCTCGTATCAGCTCGAACACACCAAGACGACGATCGGCGTCAACGCGCTCGATCCGGCGGCGCGGCGGCTCGACTATTTTCACAACGAAGGCTATTTCGCGCTTTCGGACGCCGATTACGCCGCGATTTTCGGCACGGCGAACGGGCCGGAAAAGCTGTTTCCCTACGTCGAGTTCGTCAAGCTCGGCGGCCCCGTCCCCGCCGACCCGCGCGCGGCGGCGCGCGCTTTGTGGGCGAAGCATCTGGCGCGGCGCCCCCGCGCCAATCCGATCGCCGCTTTCGGCGCCCGTTTCGCCGATCAGGCGCGGGCCGTCGGCGCGCGCGAGCCGGCCTTTTTCCATAAATACGCCTTCAACACGCTGCGCCAGCTCGGCGCCAATTTCGAATTGTGCGCGGCGGGCCTCGACTGGCTCGACGCGACGGCCTTCGGCGATGCGGCGACCGAGGCGCGCGCCATTTCTTCCGGCGCCAAAGTGCTGCAATTCCAGTTGGCGCGGGCCACCGCGCGCAAGAAATACGAGGCGCTGGAACCCGCCGTCGCGCCGCTGGCGGCGGCGTGGGATCGCCTGATGGATTCCATCGCCGCGCGGCTTGGCTGAACATGGCCCGTTTGCGCGCCCTCGCCTGCGAACGCGTCACGCCCCTGACGGACTGGAGTCTGCGCGTCGCCGCGCCCGGCCTCGCCTCTCCCGCCGACGGGCCCGACGACGCGCATTGGATCGCCGCGCGCGCGCCGGGAACGGTCGCGCAAGCCTTGTCCGACGCCGGCCTGTGGCGTTGCGATGAGCCCGCGCCGCTCGACGGCCATGACTATTGGTATCGGACGCGCATCGCCGCGCGGGGCGAGAGTCTGCTGCGTCTGCACGGCCTCGCGACGCTCGCCGACGTGTTCATCGACGGCGCGCCCGTCCTCTCCTCCGACAATATGTTTCATGCGCACGAGATCGCCTTCGAGGGGCGCGGCGCGCACGAGATCGCGATCTGTTTTCGCGGCCTCGCGCCCGCCTTCGAACGCAAGAGCCGCCGCGCAAGATGGCGGACGCGGCTGGCGCAGCCGCAGGGCCTGCGCGCTATTCGCACAACGCTGCTCGGCCGCACGCCTGGCTACTGCCCGCCCGTGCACGCCTATGGCCCCTGGCGCGCCATCGAGCTTGTCGCGCCAGGGGCGTTGGCCATCCGCGACGTCGATCTGCGCGCGACGCTCGACGGGACGACAGGCGTGCTGGACGTCGCCATCGCCTGCGACGCGACCGACGGCTTCATCGCCTGCGCGGGCGCGCGGGCGCCGCTGCGGCGCGAAGGCGACAGGCTCGTCGCGCGGCTCGAAATTCCCGATGTCGCGGCGTGGCTGCCGCATACGCACGGGACGCCGCATCTCCACGACGTTCGCGCCGAGATCGACGGCGTTTCAATCGATCTGGGCCGCACAGGTTTTCGACGTATCGCGGTGGATCGCGACGCCGACGGTCAGGGCTTCGGACTGATCGTCAACGACATCCCGGTCTTCGCGCGCGGCGCCTGCTGGACCGGCGCCGATCTCGTCGGACTGTCCGACTCACGCGCGGACTATGCGCCCTTGCTGACGCGGATGCGCGAGGCGGGCATGAACATGGCGCGCGTCGGCGGCACGATGCTCTATGAGGGCGACGCCTTTTATGACCTCTGCGACGAACTCGGTCTGATGATCTGGCAGGATTTCATGTTCGCCGGCTTCGACTATCCCGCCGGGGATGAGGGCTTCCGCGCCGGCGTCGAACGCGAGGCGCGGCAGTTCCTGTCGCGCACGCAGGGCGCGCCGTCGCTGGCCGTTCTGTGCGGCGGCAACGAAACGGCGCAACAGGCGGCGATGTTCGGCCTGCCGGCGGCGACATGGTCCAACTCCCTCTTTGACGACGTTTTGCCCGCCATCGCGCGCGATTTGCGTCCTGACATTCCCTATGTTGCGAACACGCCGTGGGGCGGCGCCCTGCCCTTCGTCCCCGACGCGGGCGTGTCGCATTATTATGGCGTCAGCGCCTATATGCGCGGGCTCGATGACGCGCGCCTCGCGCATGTGCGCTTCGCCCCAGAATGTCTGTGCTTCGCCAATGTGCCCGACCGCGTGGCCGTCGCGCTCGAGGACGACGCGCCGGCGACGCGACATGTCGACTTTTCGCCGCGCATCGCCGGCGACACTGGCGCCACCTGGTATTTCGACGGCGTGCGCAATTTCTATCTCGAAACGCTCTACGGCGTCTCGGCGGCGGCGCTGCGGCGCGACGATCCGGCGCGCTATCTCGATCTGTCGCGCGCGACCAGCGCCGAGGTGATGGAGCATGTGTTCGGCGAATGGCGGCGCGCCGGGTCGCCGACGCGCGGCGGCCTCGTCTGGTTCCTGAAAGACCTCTGGCCCGAGGCCGGCTGGGGCGTTCTCGATTTCACCGGCGCGCCGAAAGCCGCCTGGTACGGAATGAAGCGGGCCATGCGCCCCGCGCAGCTCGTGTTGACCGATGAGGGCCTCAATGGTCTGCGCGCGCATCTCATCAACGAGACCGCCGCGCCGGTGGCGGCGACGCTGCGCCTGTTCTGCCTGCGCGACGGCGAGACAGTGGTCATGAACGCGACGCGCGTGGTGACGCTGGCGCCGCGCGCGACCGCGAGCCTCGACGCGACGGATTTGTGGGGCGGCTTTTTCGATACGACATGGGCCTATCGTTTCGGACCGCCGGCTCATGACGTGACGATCGGCCAGTTGCGCGACGCGGAGGGCGCGCTCATCGCCGAGGCGTTCCATTTCCCGGTCGGGCGCGGCGCCGCGACGCACGATCTCGGGCTGACGGTTCGCGTCGTGCGCGTCGACGAAGGCTTCGCGCTCGACATCGCGACGCGCCGCTTCGCGCAATCGGTCCACATTTCCGATCCGCATTTCGAGGCGGCGGAGAACTGGCTGCATCTGCCTCCCGGCGAGACGCGGCGCATCGCGCTGCGGCCGCTCGACGCCAGCGGCGCGCGCCCGCGCGGCGCGGTCGCGGCGGTCAACGGCGAGCGCGTCGTCTATGCGTTCGAGGGTTGAAATCGGCGGCGCGGGCGTGGATGCTTCCCCATCTTCGCGAGAGACGCCGATGTCCGAACCCCAATCGCTGTTCCTGCTGGAAGCAACCGTCGGGCCCGAATGGGTCGATTATAACGACCATCTCAACGACGCCTATTATGTGCTGATCTTCAGCAAATCCGGCGACGAACTGCTGGAGCGGATCGGCCTCGGCGCCGCCGGACGCGCGGCGCTTCAGCGCACGATCTACACCACCGATCTCATCGTGCATTATCTGCGCGAGGTGAAGCTGGGCGACAGCGTGCGCACCTCCGCGCGCATTCTCGAAGCAGACGCGAAACGCATCCGCATCTGGTTCGAGATGGCGCATCCCGCCGGCGGGCTCGCGGCGACCAGCGAACAAATCTATCTCTGCGTCGATCAGACCGGCGAAAAGCCGCGCGCCGCGACCTGGCCCGAGGCGATCGGCGCGGCGATTGACAGGCTTGTCGCCGCGCAAGCGGACGCGCCCCTGCCCGAGGCCGCCGGGCGCGGGATTTCGTTGAAAAAGCGGGGGTGACGGCCCCGGCGCGGCGGGCGCACATCCCGCAGAATTTGGAGCGTCGGAAGAGGCGGAAGTGGCCCCTTCTCCCCTTGCGGGAGAAGGTCCGGCCGAAGGCCGGGGATGAGGGGTTTTTCGCGCGATAGCGCGAAGCGGGCGAAGGGCGCGTATTTCAGGAATTCGCTTCGCGACGCCCCCTCATCCGGCGCTGCGCGCCACCTTCTCCCGCGAGGGGAGAAGGGCGCCAATGGCGCGGGAGGCGCGGCCGGCGCGGCGGCGTTTCAGCGAGGGCGACGCGCCGCTTGCGCCATTGCGGACGAAGGACGGCCGCTCCCGTCCGCTGGCGACAGGGAGGGGTCGAACGCTCGCAGCCGATCCAGATCGGCCGGCTCGTCCACATCCCAAACCGTCGCGGGTTCGGCCCAGGTCAGGCCGAGACGCCTCAGGCGGTCGCGCGTTTCGGCCATGACGGTCGACGATCCCCAGGGCATGTCGGCAAAAATTCCGGCGATGAGACGGCGCGCGCCGACGAGCGCATAGCCGCCGTCCTCCGCCGGCAGAAAGACGGCGTCGCGCGCCGCCAGCGCCTTTGCGCAGGCGCGAAGATGCGCCGGCGTCAGCATCGGGCAATCGGATCCCACCAGGAGCAACGGCCCCGGCGCGGCGGCGAAAGCGGCCGCCATGCGCGCGCCGAGGTCGCCCGACGGCTGCGTGGCGAGGGCGACGCCGAAATCGCGGGCGCATTCGGCGAAGAACGGATGATCGGAAACGCCGGCGCGCCAAAGCGTCACGCGGTCGGGTCCGGCGGCGCAGGCGGTCGCCAGCGCGCGGCGGACCATCGCGGCGTGGAGATCGGCCGCGCCCTGCGCGCCCAGCGCGGGAATGAGCCGCGTCTTTGCGGCGCCGGCGACCGGCGCGCGGGCGAAAACAGCAATCTCAGTCGCGCGGCGCATAGCCGTAAGACCGGGCGAGCGCGCGCGCATCGGCGCCGAAGAACCAGCGCAGGCGCAGCAACCACATCAGCAGGACGGTGCGCAGCGCCCCCCCGTCCTCCCAGCGCCGGCCGGACGTGCGCGCGCGGGCGGCGAGACAGGCGGGCCGCGACAGGCGTTTGAGCCGGCGGCTCGCCTCGATATCCTCCATCAGCGGCAGATCGGGGAAGCCGCCGATGCGCTCGAAGGCGGCGCGGGTCATGAACATCGCCTGATCGCCGGTGGCGATTCCGGTCAGGCGCGAGCGCGCGTTCATCAGCGCGGCGATGAGCGGCAGCAGGCGCCCCCGGCCGACAATCTCCACATCGAACCGGCCCCAGACGCGGCCGCCGCCCTCCAGCGCCGCCGCCACGAGGCGGTCCGCGTCGGGCGGCAGGCGCGTGTCGGCGTGAAGAAACAACAGCGCGTCGGCGCCGCAGGCGCGGGCGCCGGCGTTCATCTGGGCGGCGCGGCCGCGCGGCGCAGAGAGAACAAGATCGGCGCCGGGCGCGGCGCGGCGCAACGTGTCGTCTCGCGAGCCGCCATCGACGACGACAATGCGCGCGCCGCGCGCCCCGACCTCTTCGAGCGCGGCGAGGCAGGCCGTGATCGTCTTCTCTTCATTCAGGACCGGCACGACAATCGCCAGGGACATCCCGCGACCATAGCAGGGATGGCGACGCGCTTATTTTACATAATATTACGTATTGAAAAATAATTCGCGTTTGTTTTTGTTTTTTGATATGACGGAGGCGGGCACGCAAAGAAAAGGCGCCGAACATGATCGCGATCGACATCAGGGGATTCGGGCTGGCCTTCAACCACAACGGCCATCGCAACGAGGCGTTGCGGCGTCTCGACATGTCGGTGGCGCGCGGCGAGATCGTCGGCGTCGTCGGACCATCCGGCGTCGGCAAATCCATTCTGTTGCGGGCGCTGGCGGGGCTGAGCCGTCCGACCTCGGGGGCCGCCCGCCTGATCCCGGATCCGGCGGCGGAGACCGGCGCGGCGCTGGCCGGCGAAGAGGCGCGCCTGGCGCCCTGGCGGCGGATTCACGCCAATGTCGTCGCGGCGCTCGACAAGACGGCGCTGTCCTCCGCGCAGCGCGAGGAGCGCGCGCTGGAGGCGCTGCGGCGCGTGGGGCTGGCGCATCACGCGCAGAGCTTCCCGCATCAATTATCGTCCGGCCAGCGCCAACGCGTCGAGCTGGCGCGCGCGCTGGCGCTGCGCCCCTCGATCCTGCTGCTCGACGAGCCGTTTCTCGGTCTTGACGCGCCGTCGCGGCAATCGCTGGAAACCGAGCTGCTGCGGCTGCGCGACGAGGCGGGCGTCACAATCCTGTTCGTCACGCGCGATGTCGACGAGGCGGTCTGGCTCGCCGACCGGGTGGTCGCGCTCGGCGGCCATCCGGCCGAGGCGCAGGCGGTCGTGCGCGTCGCCGCGCCGCGGCCGCGCCGGCGCGGCGATCCCGGTCTGCGCGATCTCGCCGACACGCTGCGGACCCGCATGAACGCCGAGGCGGAGCCCATCGACAATTGGGTGATCTGAGGCGCCGCGCGACCGGACGACCGCCCGCCCCGGTCTTTCGGCCTATCCCCGAAAAAGTTCAAGGCCAAGCCTTGATTAAAAGGCGCAGACGGATAGGCTCGCCGCTCAATCAAGAACGAGCGCCCACACGAGGGAGCGCCCGCGAGGGGAGGACAGGTTGACGGACTACGTTCTTCAGACCGAGGGACTGACGAAGGAATTTTTGGGTTTCGTGGCGGTGAGAGACGTGAGCCTGCGCGTGAAGCGAGGCACGATTCACGCCCTGATCGGACCCAACGGCGCGGGCAAGACCACGTGTTTCAACCTGCTGACCAAATTCCTGGACCCGACGCGCGGGCAAATCTCGTATAACGGCCGGGACATCACGGCAATGAAGCCCGCCGACGTGGCGCGGCTCGGGCTGGTCCGGTCGTTCCAGATTTCAGCGGTGTTTCCGCATCTGACGGCGCTCGAAAACGTGCGCGTGGCGCTGCAGCGCAAGCGCGGCGACAGTTTCGACTTCTGGCGCTCAAAAAAGATCCTCGACACTTTGAACGCCCAGGCCGAGAAGCTCCTGGACGACGTCGGCCTGACGGAGTTCGTCAGCACCGTCGCCGTGGAAATGCCCTACGGCCGCAAACGCGCGCTGGAGATCGCCACGACGCTGGCGCTTGAGCCGGAGATGATGCTGCTCGACGAGCCGATGGCCGGCATGGGACATGAGGACATCGAGCGCATTCAGGCGCTCATCAAGCGCGTCTCGGTCGGCCGCACGGTGCTGATGGTCGAGCACAATCTGAACGTCGTCGCCACGTTGTCGGACACGATCACCGTTCTGACGCGCGGTTCGGTTCTTGCCGAGGGCGATTACGCCACCGTGTCGAAGAACCCGGAGGTGCAGCAAGCCTATATGGGCTCGGGACATTGAGGGCCGACATGAGCGAACTTCTGAAGGTCCGGACTCTCGAAGCCTGGTATGGCGAATCGCACATCCTGCACGGCGTCGACTTCCATGTGAACCAGGGCGAGGTCGTCTGTCTGCTCGGTCGCAACGGCGCCGGCAAGACGACCACGCTGAAATCGATCATCGGCATCGTCGGCAAGCGCAAGGGCTCCGTCGTTTTCGAAGGCAAGGAGACGATCGGCCTGGCGTCCGACAAGATCGCGCGCGCCGGCATCGCGCTCTGCCCGGAAGAGCGCGGCATTTTCGCCTCGCTCGACGTGGAGGAAAATCTGATGCTGCCGCCGAAGGTGAAGGACGGCGGGCTGACGATCGACCAGATTTTCGATCTCTTTCCCAATCTGAAGGAGCGCATCCACAGCCCCGGCACCAAGCTCTCGGGCGGCGAACAGCAGATGCTGGCCATCGGCCGCATCCTGCGCACGGGCGCGCGCCTGCTGATGCTGGACGAGCCGACCGAGGGCCTCGCTCCGGTTATCATCCAGCAGATCGGCCGCACCATCGCGCGGCTCAAGCAGGAGGGCTTCACGATCCTGCTGGTCGAGCAGAACTTCCGTTTCGCCTCGACCGTGGCCGACCGTTATTACGTGATGGAGCACGGCAAGATCATCGACGGCTTCGCCAACAGCGAACTCGAGGCCAACATGCCCAAGCTCCACGAATATCTGGGGGTCTGAACCCGCAGCTTTAGTCTTGAAGGGAGACGATATGAAAAAGACGATCGCTTTCGCCGCGCTGGCCGCGACCCTGCTTTCGGGCACGGCTTTCGCGCAGGAAAAAACCATCAGGATCGGCAACCTGTCCGATCAATCCGGCCTTTACGCCGACGCCACGGGCGGCGGCTCGACCATCGCGGCGAAGCTCGCGGTTGAGGATTCCGGTCTGCTGGCCAAGGGCTGGAAGATCGAGGTGATCGCCGGCGACCACCAGAACAAGGCCGACATCGGCACCAACATCGCGCGCCAGTGGTATGACGTCGACAAGGTCGATCTGATCGTCGACACGCCCAATTCCGGCGTGGCGCTGGCGGTGAGCACGCTCACCAAAGAAAAGAACAAGGTGTTCCTGAATTCGGGCGCCGCGACCTCCGATCTTTCGGGCAAGGCGTGCTCGCCCAACACGATTCACTGGACCTATGACACCTATGCGCTGGCCAACGGCACCGGCAAGGCCATCGTCAAGAACGGCGGCGATTCCTGGTTCTTCCTGACCGCGGATTACGCCTTCGGCCATGCGCTGGAGCGCGACACCTCGGCCGTCGTCGAGGCCAACGGCGGCAAGGTCGTCGGCAAGGTGCGCCATCCGATCAATTCGCCGGACTTCTCGTCCTATCTGCTGCAGGCGCAGTCGTCGAAAGCCAAGATCGTTGGCCTCGCCAACGCCGGCGGCGACACGACCAACTCGATCAAGCAGGCGGCGGAGTTCGGCATCACCACGGGCGGGCAGAAGCTCGCGGCGCTGCTGCTGTTCATCACCGACGTGCACGCGCTCGGCCTGAACGTGGCGCAGGGGCTGACCTTCACCGAGTCGTTCTACTGGGACATGAACGACGGCACGCGCGCGTTCTCGGAGCGGTTCGGCAAGCAGAAGTCCGGCTCGAAGCCGACGATGGTGCAGGCCGGCGTCTATTCCGCCGTGCGGCATTATCTGAAGGCGGCCGAAGCGCTCGGCTCGGTCACGGACGGCGCCAAGGTCGTCGCCAAAATGAAGGAAACGCCCACCGACGACGCGCTGTTCGGCAAGGGCTCCATCCGTCCCGACGGCCGCAAGCTGCACCCGGTCTATCTGTTCGAGGTGAAGAAGCCGTCCGAGTCCAAGGGCCCGTGGGATTATTACAAGCAGATGGGCGTGATCCCGGCCGAGGACGCCTTCCGCCCGATGGCCAAGGGCGACTGCCCGATGGTCGCCGCCAGGTAACGGCCTGACAAAGCGCCGCGCGCCGGCCATTCGGCGCGCGGCGAACAACGAGGGACGCTCCGGCGAACGGAGCGCACGAGGGGACCGCCGGAGCGCGCGATGTTCGAACTCATAGGCATTTCACCGCAGGCCCTGTTCGGGCAATTGCTGCTCGGCCTCATCAACGGGGCCTTCTATGCGCTGCTGAGCCTTGGCCTCGCGGTCATTTTCGGCATGCTCAACATCGTCAATTTCGCGCATGGCGCGCTCTATATGATGGGCGCCTTCTGCGCGTGGTTCCTGCTGAACTACGCGGGAATCGGCTATTGGCCGGCGCTGATCTTCGCGCCGCTCATTATCGGCGCGTTCGGCGTGATCATCGAGCGGACGATGCTCAACAAGCTCGCCGGGCTCGACCATCTCTACGGCCTGCTGCTGACGTTCGGCGTGGCGCTGATCATTCAGGGCCTGTTCCAGAACTATTTCGGCTCCTCCGGGCTGCCCTACGCCATTCCCGACCTGCTCAAGGGCGGGCAGAATCTCGGCTTCATGTATCTGCCGAACTATCGCGCCTGGGTCATCGTGTTCTCGCTGATCGTGTGCATCGCGACGTGGTTCCTGATCGAGAAGACCAAGCTCGGCGCCTATCTGCGCGCGGCGACCGAGAATCCGACGCTGGTGCGCGCCTTCGGCGTCAACGTGCCACTGATGATCACGCTGACCTACGGCTTCGGCGTGGCGCTGGCCGCGCTCGCCGGCGTGCTGGCGGCGCCGATCAATCAGGTGCGACCGCTGATGGGCGCCGATTTTATCATCGTCGTCTTCGCGGTGGTCGTCATCGGCGGCATGGGCTCGATCATGGGCTCGATCGTCACCGGCTTCACGCTCGGCCTCATCGAAGGCCTGACCAAGGTGTTTTACCCCGAGGCGTCGAACACGGTGGTGTTCGTCATCATGGCCATCGTGCTGATGATCAAGCCCGCCGGGCTCTTCGGAAGGAACGTGTGACATGGCTGCCGTTGCGATCTCCAACGTTCCGGCCAGGGACGCTCCGCGCCACGAAATGATCGCCTTCGCGATCATGGCGGCGCTGCTGCTCGTGGCGCCGCTGCTGGTCTATCCGTTCTTCCTGATGCAGGCGCTGTGCTTCGCGCTGTTCGCCTGCGCCTTCAATCTGCTGCTCGGCTATGTCGGCCTGCTGTCCTTTGGCCATGCGATGTTCCTCGGCTCGGCCGGCTATTTCAGCGCCCATGTCGCCAAGGTCTGGGGCTGGCCGCCGGAGCTGGCGATCCTGACGGGCGCGATCGGCGCGGGCTTCATCGGCCTTGTCGTGGGCGCGCTGGCGATCCGCCGTCAGGGCATCTATTTCGCCATGATCACGCTGGCGCTGTCGCAGATGATCTATTTTTTCTGCCTGCAGGCGCCGTTCACGCATGGCGAGGACGGCATTCAGGCCGTGCCGCAAGGCAAGATGTTCGGGGTTATCAACCTGTCGAACCAGATGGCGCTGTATTTCACCGTGCTCGGCATCTTCCTGCTGGCGTTCCTGCTGATCCGCCGCATCATCAATTCGCCCTTCGGCGAAATCCTGAAGTCGATCCGCGAGAACGAGCCGCGCGCGATTTCGCTGGGCTACAAGGTCGATCATTACAAGCTCGCCGCCTTCGTCATGTCGGCCGCGCTCGTGGGTCTTGCCGGCGCGGTCAAGGCGATCGTGGCGCAGAACGCCTCGCTCACGGACGTGCACTGGACGATGTCGGGCGAAGTGGTGCTGATGACGCTGGTCGGCGGCATGGGCACGATCTTCGGGCCCGTGGTTGGCGCCTTCATCATCATCGCCATGCAGAACTATCTGGCGCAGTTCGGTCAGTGGGTTCTGGTGATCCAGGGCGTGATCTTCGTGATCTGCGTTCTCGCCTTCCGGCGCGGCATCATCGGCGAAATCGCGCACCGCTTCCGCCTGTCGCTGTGACCTTCGGGAACGCGGCCAATCGCCGCGCGCGCGGCGGACCCGGTTTCCGGAGCAGCGTCAGGGGCATGATGCGCCGGAACGTTTTGATCGGAAGGGCGGCGGGCTCGCCTTTGGCGGCTGCCGCTTATATAGTCATTTCATCGCGCGCGACGGCGAGACACAAGCGCTGCGCCCCACATTGAGGGAGAATATCATGCGTTCCACATTGCTGGCCTTCACCGCACTCGCCGCTGTCGCGCTCGCCGCGCCCGGCGCCGTCGCGCAGGAGGCGGTCGTCATCAAGTTCAGCCATGTCGTCGCGCCGGATACGCCGAAAGGCAAGGGCGCCGACAAGTTCAGGGAACTCGCGGCGAAATACACGAACGGCAAGGCCAGGGTGGAGGTCTATCCGAACTCGCAGCTCTACAAGGACAAGGAAGAGCTTGAGGCGCTGCAACTCGGCGCCGTGCAGATGCTGGCGCCCTCGCTCGCCAAATTCGGCCCGCTCGGCGCCAAGGAATTCGAGATCTTTGACCTGCCGTTCATCTTCCCGGACAAGGCGGCGCTGCGGAAAGTGACCGAGGGCCCGCTCGGCAAGCGCCTGCTGGACGGGCTCGAGTCCAAGGGCATCAAAGGTCTCGCCTATTGGGACAACGGCTTCAAGATCATGACCGCCAACAAGCAGATCAAGACGCCGGACGACATGCTCGGCCTCAAGGTCCGCATTCAATCGTCCAAGGTTCTTGAAGCGCAAATCAAGGCCTATGGCGCCGTGCCGCAGATGCTGGCCTTCTCGGAGGTCTATCAGGCGATGCAGACGGGCGTAGTCGACGGCGGCGAGAACACGCCGTCCAACGTCTATACGCAGAAGATGCACGAGGTGCAGAAACATGCGGCGATGACGGACCACGGCTACATCGGCTACGCGGTCATCGTGAACAAGAAGTTCTGGGACGGCATTCCGGCCGATGTGCGCGCCGGCCTCGACAAGGCGATGAGCGAGGCCACCGTCTACGCCAACGAGATCGCGCAGAAGGAAAACGACGACGCGATGGCCGAGATCAGGAAATCGGGCAAGACCCAGCTCTACACGCTCACGGCCGCCGACAAGAAGGCGTGGATCGAGGCTTCGAAGCCGGTTCACAAGGAGATGTCGGGCCGCGTCGGCGCCAAATTGATCGATGAAATCTACGCCGCCACCGGCGCGAAATAGGACGCGCGTCGTCGCGGCGGCCTCGCCGCCGTCGCGACGCAATCCTTTGGGGGAGGATGCGCCATGCTGATGCGCGCGCTCGACAGGCTTGAGGAAATACTCATCGCGACGCTGATCGCCGCGGCCACGTCGGTGATTTTCGTCGCCGTGGTGCACCGCTACACCTTGTCCGGCGCGATCTCGCTGGCGCAATGGGGCAAGGCCAACGGCGTCGACTGGCTGTTCCAGTCCGGCCGCGCGGTCTTCATGTATCTCAAGACCATCAATCTCACGTGGGCGCAGGAGCTGTGCATCTACATGTTCGTGTGGATGGCCAAGTTCGGCGCGGCCTACGGCGTGCGCACCGGCATCCATGTCGGCGTCGACGTTCTGCTCGGCAAATTCCCAACCGAATCGCGCAAGCGCGTGGTGCTGTTCGGCCTGATGGCGGGCGCGCTGTTCACCTTCATCGTCGGCTCGCTCGGCGCGCGCTTCGTCTGGCACATCGCTCATACGGAACAGGTGTCGGCCGATCTCGAAGCGCCGATGTGGCTCGTTTATCTCGGAGTGCCGCTCGGCTCCTATCTGATGTGCTTCCGCTTCCTGCAGGTCGCCTGGGCCTTCGCGCGCACGGGGCATCTGCCGCATCACAACGACGCGCATGTCGAAGGGCTTGATGAGGCGCCCGTGACGCCCGCCGCCGCCGTGGAGGGCCACAAGTCATGAGCGGCTCGACCTCGACCCTCGAAACCAAACCGCCGGCGGAAAACGACACCGGCCGCGCCGGCCTGCTGTTCCTGGCTTTTCCGCTGGCGCTGGCGCTGTTGGCGCTGGCGACGAAATTCGGCATCGTGCATTTGCCGCACGGGCTGCGGGTGACGCTGATCTTCGTGCTGCTGGTGGCGCTGATGCTTACCGGCATGCCGATCTCGATCGCGCTCGGCCTGACCGTGCTCACCTTCCTGTTCACGCTGACCGAAGTGCCGATGGATTCGGTGGCCCTGAAATTGTTCACCGGCATCGAGAAGTTCGAGATCATGGCGATCCCGTTCTTCATCCTGGCCGGCAATTTCCTCACGCATGGCGGCGTGGCGCGGCGCATGATCAATTTCGCCAGCGCCATGATCGGCCATTGGCACGGCGGCCTCGGCCTCGCCGGCGTCATGGCCTGCGCGCTGTTCGCCGCCGTCTCTGGCTCCTCGCCCGCCACGGTCGTCGCCATCGGCTCGATCATTCTGCCGGCGATGGTGCGGCAGGGTTTCCCCAACCGCTTCGGCGCCGGCGTCATCACCACATCGGGCGCGCTCGGCATTCTCATCCCGCCGTCGATCGTCATGGTCATGTATGCGGTGGCGACGAGCGGCATGGTGGTCACCGGACCGGCGGGCGAGAAGGTGTCGTCCGCCTCGGTCGGCCAGCTCTTCATCGCCGGCGTCATACCGGGGCTGATGCTGGCCTTTTTCCTCGGCATGACGACGTTCTACCGCGCGTGGAAGAACAATTATCCGCGGCTGCCCAAAGCGTCGTGGGGCCGGCGTTTCGAGACGCTGAGCGAGAGCTTCTGGGGTCTGTTGCTGATCGTCATCGTCATCGGCGGCATCTACACCGGCGCCTTCACGCCGACCGAGGCGGCGGCCGTCAGCGCCGTCTACGCCTTCATCGTCGCCGTGTTCGTCTACAAGGACATGGGGCTCAGCGACGTGCCGCGCGTGCTGCTGTCGTCGGCCAACATGAGCGCGATGCTGCTCTACATCATCACCAACGCAGTGTTGTTCTCGTTCCTGATGACGCATGAGAACATTCCGCAGCAGATGGCGGGCTGGATCACGGAATCGGGTCTCGGCTGGATCGGCTTCCTGTTCCTCGTCAACATCCTGCTGCTGCTGGCCGGCAATGTGATGGAGCCGTCGTCGATCGTGCTGATCATGGCGCCCATCCTTTTCCCGATGGCGGTCAAGCTCGGCATCGATCCGGTGCATTTCGGCATTCTGATCGTGGTCAACATGGAGGTCGGCATGTGCCACCCGCCTGTCGGCCTCAATCTCTATGTCGCCTCCGGCATCGCCAAGATGGGCATCACCGAACTGACCATCGCGGTCTGGCCGTGGCTGCTGACCATGCTCGGCTTCCTGGTGCTCGTCACCTATTGGCCCGACCTGTCGCTGTGGCTGCCGCGAACGCTCGGCATGTTGTAGCCGCGGACGCCTCGCCGGACTGTCGCGCCGCCGCCCCCTGGGCGGCGGTTTGCGTTTGTCGGACATCTATTATAAACATTATTATTATGTATATTATTTTTATTCTCGCTTTTTTTTGTGTTTTGAGTTAGACGTGCGTCAGGGCGGCGCGGCAGCCGCGCAAACGGGTTTTGATTCATGGCCAGGGCATTCGCGTCGCAGGTTCTGTCAGCCAACCGGCTCGCCGACGGGCGCGTCGTCTTTCTCGGGCCCGACCGCGCCGGATGGGTGGACGATTTTCACGCCGCCGGCGTCTGGCGCACGCAGGCGGAGGCGACGGCCGCGATTGGCGCGGCGCAAACCTTCGTCGCCGGCAATGTTGTGCTCGACGTCGCGCCGGTCGAGGTCACGGGCGACGGCGACAGGCTGCGGCCGGTCTCGCTGCGCGACGCCATTCGCGCCGCGCTGCGGCCGAGCGTCGCGCCGCGCCTGCCCTCGGGCTTCACGCTCGACACGACCTTCGGCGGAGGCATCTGAGATGTATCGCTACGATGAATTCGACGCCGCCTTCGTCGCCGACCGGGTCGCGCAGTTCAGCGACCAGATCGAACGCCGCCTGTCGGGCGAACTGACGGAAGATCAGTTCAAGATCCACCGGCTGATGAACGGCGTCTATCTGCAACTGCATTCCTACATGTTGCGCATCGCCATTCCCTACGGCGCGTTGTCATCGCGGCAATTGCGCAAGCTGGCGGACATCGCGCGGCGATACGACAAGGGCTACGGCCATTTCACCACGCGGCAGAACCTCCAGTTCAACTGGACGGCGCTGAGCGACGCGCCGGCGATCCTGCGCGAGTTGGCCAGCGTCGAGATGCATTGCATCCAAACCTCCGGCAATTGCATCCGCAACACCACCGCCGATCATTTCGCCGGCGTGGCGGCGGACGAAATCGAAGATCCCCGCCCCTGGGCGGAAATTCTGCGGCAATGGTCGTCGCTGCATCCGGAGTTCACCTATCTGCCGCGCAAGTTCAAGATCGCGATCAATGGAGCGACGCGCGACCGCGCGGCCATCCGCACGCATGACATCGGCCTGCAGATCGTGCGCAACGACGCGGGCGAGACCGGATTTCAGGTGTTCGTCGGCGGCGGTCAGGGACGCACGCCGATGATTGCGCGTGAAATCCGCGCTTTCCTGCCGGCGCACCATCTCATCGCCTATGTCGACTCGATCCTGCGCGTCTACAATCTCAACGGCCGGCGGGACAACAAATACAAGGCGCGCATCAAAATCCTCGTGCACGAGAAGGGGATCGACTGGATGCGGCGCGAGGTCGAGGCCGATTTCGCCGCGCGCCCCGACCGGAGCCTGACCCTGGCCGATGACGAGATCGCGGCCATCCGCGCCTTTTTCGCGCCGCCGGCCCTGCCCGCGCGGGCCGCCGCCTCCGCCGACGCCGGGGCGCGCGCGGCGCGGGACGCCGCCTTCGCCGCCTTTCGCGCCAACAATGTGCTCGCGCACAAGATCCAGGGCTACGGCGCCGTCACCATCTCGCTCAAACCGGTCGGCGGCATTCCCGGCGACATTTCAGCCGATCAGATGGAGCTCGTCGCCGATCTCGCCGATAAATATTCGCAGGGCGAAGCGCGCGTCTCGCACGAGCAGAACCTCGTGCTGCCGCATGTCGCGCTCGACGACCTGCCGGCGCTCCACGACGCGCTTGTCGCCGCCGGCCTCGGCGACGGCAATGTCGGATTGGCCTCGGACATCATCGCATGCCCCGGCCTCGATTATTGCGCGCTGGCGACGGCGCGCTCGATCCCGATCGCGCAAGACATTTCGAAGCGCTTCGGCCATCTGGCGCGGGCGGCGGATATCGGGCCGCTGAAGATCAAGATTTCCGGCTGCATCAACGCCTGCGGCCACCACCACGTCGGCCACATCGGCATCCTCGGTCTCGAACGGCGCGGCGAGGAGACCTATCAGCTCACGCTCGGCGGCTCGGCCGATGAGGCGAGCGCGGTCGGCCAGATCACCGGTCCCGGCTTCGCGGCGGACGAAATCGTCGACGCCGTGCAGACCGTGACGGAGGTTTATCTCGCGCTGCGCAAGGGGCCGGACGAGGCGTTCGTCGACGCGTTCCGCCGGCTCGGCATGGCGCCCTTCAAGACAGCGCTTTACGAGCGCAACGCGGGGGCCGACATTTGAACGCGCGGCCGATCAATCTGTTCGGCGACCAGGTCGCCGCGTCGCGCGTCAGCGCGCGTTTCGCGACGATGGACGCGGCGGCGCTGCTGCGTCTCGCCCTCGTCGATCTCTATCCGGGGCGCATCGCGCTGGTCTCCTCCTTCGGCGCGGATTCGGCCGTTCTGGCGCATATGGTCGCCACCATCGACCGCAGAACGCCGGTGGTTTTCATCGATACGGGGCATCTGTTTCCCGAAACGCTGGCCTATCGGGACAGGCTCGTCGATCTGCTCAAGCTGGAAAACGTCCTCACGCAGTCGCCGGACGCCGCGGCGCTGGCGGCGCGCGACGCCGACGCCTTCCTGTGGTCGGGCGATCCCGACGCCTGCTGCGCCCTGCGCAAGGTGGAGCCGCTGGCCGCCGCGCTCGCGGGCTGCGACGCCTGGATCACCGGCCGCAAACGCTTTCAGAGCGCGACGCGCGCGACGCTGCCGCTGTTCGAGGCCGATGGCGCGCATGTGAAGGTGAACCCGCTGGCGGCCTGGGGCATGACCGATGTCGTCGCCTATCTGGACAAACACGATTTACCGCGCCATCCGCTGGTGGCGAAAGGCTATCCCTCGATCGGCTGCATTCCCTGCACCTCGCCGGTGAAGCCGGGCGAAGATCCGCGCGCCGGGCGCTGGCGCGGGCGCGGCAAGACCGAATGCGGCATTCACACCCAACCCCTTCATGCCGGGCAGGACATCTGATGGCGCTGTTCAAAAACGACGGGTTCGTCGCCGATCCCTGGCGGACGCTGCGCGAGGGTGAAAGCGCGCCGCCCTCCGGCCATGCGATCTTTCCGCTCGACTGGTGGAAGCAGGAGCGCGACGCTTTCGCGGGCTCCCACGCGCCGTTAGGGCTGCGGCTGGAGCCGGACGCCCGACTCGACGACGTCGCCGACGATCTGCCCCGCTTCGCGCTGATCGCGATCGCCTTCCCGAAATTCGGCGACGGACGCGGTTTCTCGCTGGCGCATCTGTTGCGGACGCGGCGCGGCTTCACGGGCGAAATCCGCGCGACGGGCGAAGTGCTGTTCGACCAGTTGCAGGCGATGGCGCGTTCGGGCTTCGACGCCTTCGAGATCGTCGATCCTGCGACGCTGCAGGCGCTGGAAGCCGGCCGACGGCCCATCGTGACGCACGCCTATCAATCCGGATCGGGCGGGGACACGCCGACGGCGCGCAAGCGCGGCTGGCGCACGGCGGGGCTCTGACAAAAAAAAGGGCGCGCCGCGGCGCGCCCGTGCGGTCGCTTTTTCGCGGCTTCAGGCGCCCAGCGCCGCTTTCGACCAATCGACAAAAGAACGGCGAGAGGTCAAGTCGTCCTCGCCGTCGTCGTCGTCCGAGCCGGCTTCGATCACCGTTTCGAGAATGACGCGCAGGCCGCGCAGGATGGGCTGATCGGCGCCGCACATGGCGCGGACGATCATGGCGCGCTCCTGGGGGCGAGCGGCGCGGCCGAATTTGCGCACCGCCACGGCGGCGAAGACGCCTGCCGGAACCCCGTGGACAAAAGCCGCGCGCTCGACGCGCAGCGCCAGATCGCCGCCGATGGAGGCGAGCGCGGCGCGCGCCACATGCGCGTTCGAACAGGAATGGAACAGCTCGTCGATCTGCACGGGATCCTCCGTTGACTGAGCGGAACGGTCCGCGACGGGCGCGGGCGCCGGCGTCGCGAAGCGTTCGGACAATGGGAGCGGTCTCAGCACGACCACGCGCACCCGCTACAGCAACCCTTTGACGATAGCGTGACGCAAAAGAGGCGACTCCGACCTGTTTTGCATGGCGTCGGGCGCAGATTCCCGCCTGGCGCAGTGCTGCGCCGCAACATCATCCCGCGTGAACGCGGCTGCGAAAGCCGCCGGATCGCGATAGAGTGCGGCGGACGCGGTCGCGGGCGCCGCGAAAGGATCGACTCATGAACGAATGGGACATGCGCGCGGCCATCGCCGCCGCCTATCGGACCCTGCACGCGGAGGGACTCGTCGTCGGCAGCGCCGGCAACATCAGCGCGCGTCTCGGCGACGACATGCTGATCACGCCCAGCGGCGCGGCGCCGACGACGGCCGACGCGGCGACCATGGTGCGCCTGAACCTGGCCGACGATCCGACGGGGCGCCCCGGTCTCAGGCCATCGAGCGAATGGCGCTTTCACCGCGATATCTATCGCGCCCGCGCCGACGCGCGCGCCGTCGTGCACACGCATTCGCCCTATTGCACGGCCTTCGCCATGTCGCGCCGGCCGCTGCCGGCGGCGCATTACATGATGGCGGCGTTCGGCGGATCGGATGTGCGCTGCACCGATTATGCGCCCTACGGCACGCAGGCCTTGTCCGATCTCGCCGTGGCCGGTCTCGACGGGCGCACCGCCGTCCTGCTCGGCAGCCATGGCATGATCGTGATCGGCGGACATCTCGGCGAGGCGACGGCGCGCGCGGTGGAGCTGGAGGCCATGGCCAAGACAATCTGGCTGGCGCAGGCGCTGGGACAGCCCGTTCTGCTGCCGGAGGAGGAAATGCAACGCACGGTCGAGCGTTTCAAGACCTATGGACGAAAGGCGCAGGACTTTTGACATGCGATCTTGCGCGACGCACGCATCGGCGTAAGCTCCGGCATGCAGGGGGCCATGAAAAAAGGAGGACGCAGATGGATAGACGCGCATTCCTGAGAGGTCTTTTCGGCATCGCGGGCGCCGCTGCGGTCGTCGCGATCGCCAGTCCCGCCGACGCCTTGACGTTGCCGGCGCCGGTCGTGGCCGGCGACAAACCGGTCGAGCCCGCCGTGGCGACCGACAAGGACATCGACGCCAGCCAGGTCGAAGACGTCCATTATCGTCCCTACTGGCACCGCCATCGCTATTGGCGCCGCCGCTATTATTACCGGCCGCGCCGTCGTTATTGGCGCCGCCGCCGCCACTGGCATCGCCGGCGTTATTGGTGATAGGAGATCATCGATCGGCGACGAGTTTGCGGCCGCGCCCCTGGCGCGGCCGCACCTTTTTCCGGCATTGCCGGACGAGCGAAAGAGCGTAACCTCCCCCTGTCGATCATCGACACGGGAGAATGCCCATGCATAGACGCGATTTCCTCAAGGCTCTCTTCGGCGTCGCAGGCGCCGTCACGGTCGTCGCCGCCGCGGGCCGCGCCGAGGCTCTGCCGCTCGCATCCGCCGCCGCGCCGACGACGCCGACGCCTGCCGTCGCCACCGACAAGGATGTCGCGGGCGCGGACGTGGAGAAGGCGCATTGGCGGGCCTATCCGCATCGTCATCGCGCCATTGTCCGCCGCCGCCGCTTCTGGCGCCGCCGCCGCTGGTGATCGATCAGGCGCGGGCGAGCGCGCGTTCGACGCCCGCGCCGACGTTGAGAATCTCGTGGTCGCGCCCCGGCGCGGCCATCAGCATCAATCCGGCCGGCAGATCGCCCGGCGCCTGAACCGGCAAGGTCAGGCCGGGAGAATCGAACAGATTGAACGGCGTCGTGTTGCGCAGGATCAGCAGATTGCGCGCGCCGAACACCGAATCGTCGGCTTCCAGATCGGCGATCTTCGGCGCGACGACAGCGACCGTCGGCAGCATGACCGCGTCGCAGGGCGCGAAAGCCGTTACGGCCGCGCGCACCAGCTCTTTCCGCATCCCGATCATGGCGACATAATCGGCGCCGGTCGTCTTCGCGGCGAGGCCGATGCGCGCGACGACGCGGCGGTCGATGTCGGCGGCGCGGGTCGCCAGCACGTCCTTGTGGCGCCAGGCGGCCTCGACCGCCGAGATCAGGCCGATGGAATTGATGGCGTCGAGACGCGCGAAAAGATCGGACATATCCATGTCGATCAACCGCGCGCCCTGCCCTTCGAGCCTCTTGCAGGCGCGGTCGAAGGCGGCGGCGACCGTCGCGTCGAGCCCCTCGAACAGGCGGCTCCCGCGCGGGATCGCAAGGCGAAGGCCGGCGATGGCGCGCGGCGTCGGTTCGCGCGGCGGCTCGCCGGCCATCACGGCGTCGGCGTCGGCGAGATCGGCGACGCTTTTCGCCAGCGGTCCGATCGTGTCGGCGGTGAGCGACAGCGGCATCACCCCATCGCGCGGCACGCGCGCCTGCGTCGGCTTGAAGCCCATGATCCCGCACAGAGCGGCGGGGATGCGGATGGAGCCGCCGGTGTCGGAGCCGATGGCGATGTCGCACATGCCGTCTGCCACGGCGACGGCGGCGCCGGCGGAGGAGCCGCCGGGGATGCGGGCGCGGTCGGCCGGATTGCCGGGCGTCCCGTAATGCGGGTTGAGGCCGACGCCGGAGAAGGCGAATTCGGTCATGTTGGTCTTGCCGACGATGACCGCGCCGGCGGCGCGAAGACGCTGCACGACAGGCGAATCGGCCACGGCGGGCGGCGCGGCGCGATAAACCACGCTGCCGCCCGTCGTCGGCTCGCCGGCGACGTCGAACAGATCCTTGATGGAGACGAGCTTGCCGTCGAGCGGGCTCAGCCGATGGCCGAAGCGGGCGCGCGCGTCGGCCGCGTCGGCGGCGGCGCGGGCCTCGTCGGCGTAAACCTTCAGGAAGGCGCGGCCCCCCTCCCCGGCGGGATCGGCGATGCGCGCCAGCGCGGTTTCGAGACGATCGCGAACGGAGGCCATCACCACGCCCCCGTGTTCGGCATGGACGTCCAGGGCTCCTGCGGCTCTTTCGCGCCGCCTTTCTGCAACAACTCGATCGAAATGCCGTCGGGCGAACGGATAAACGCCATGTAGCCGTCGCGCGGCGGGCGGTTGATGACGACGCCGGCTTTCATCAGTCGGTCGCAGGTCTCATAGATGTCGTCGACGCGATAGGCGAGATGGCCGAAATTGCGGCCGCCCGTATAGGCCCGCTCATCCCAATTGAAGGTCAGCTCCACCAGCGGCGCCTGCGCCGCGCGGGCGCGCGCGACATCGCCGGGCGCGGCGAGGAAGACCAGCGTGAAGCGGCCCTTTTCGTTGTCGACGCGGCGCGTTTCGATCAGGCCGAGCTTGTTGCAATAGAAGTCGAGCGCGGCGTCGAGATCGCCGACGCGCACCATTGTGTGCAGATATTCCATGCCGATGTCTCCCGGTTTTGCGCGGGAGATTGGCATGGCGCGCGAGCGCCGGCAAAGGGCGACGGAGGCTCAGCCCGTCGCTTCATCCGGTTCACCCGGCCAGAAGCGCTCTTTGCCGTCGATGCCGAGTTCGAAAGCCGCGCCGTTCAAAAGCTGCCGTGCCGAGGGATCGTTCATGGAGTGTGCGCGCCGGTGCAGCCATTCGACGACCCAGGTCTGGGCATTGCGCTGCCCTTGACGATAGGACGGCGAGCGCGTATCGGCCCGCCGGGCGCGCTCCAGCTCCGCGCTCAGCCGCTCGATGACATCGGCGGCTTCGGTCTGCCCGGAGGCGCGCAAGCGGCGTATCAAATCCGGCGTTTCGATTTCAAATCTCCCCCCGGGCTTTCGCAGCCGATCGGCTTGCGCTTCAAGGCCGTATCGTTAGCCGATACGCGCCGTCGAAACTATCCCCACGCGCCGGCCCACAGCCGCATTCCACTTTGCAGCGCGAAATACAGCATCAGCAGCGCGGTCGCGGCGTCGACGAGGATGGTCCACCAGCGTTTCGCCGCGCCTTCCAACCCCTTGTGGGCGAGGCTGGTGGCCGTGGCCCAGATCAGCCCCCAGGTCGCGGCGCCGGCGAGGACGCCGGCGGCCAGCGTGAGCAGATGCGCGGCGTCGGCGCCGGCGAGTTCCGGCCGCCCCATGGCGGCGAGCCAGAAGGCGACGTTCCAGGGGCTCGTCAGCGCCATGGTCGCGCCAAGCGCGAAGGAGGCCGGCAGCCCGTCGAAGCGCGGCGGGGCCTGCGGCGGCGCCTCGCGCGCGGGGCCGGCGCGCCAGGCCGTCCAGGCGCCGCGCAGGAACAGGATGGCGAGCGCCAGCAGCAGCGCGACGCTGACCGCCCCCATGACGGCCCGCGCTGTCGGACCGGCGAAAATGAGGCCGACGCCCAGCGAGACGGCGACGGCCCAGATTGCGTCGCCGGCGCAGGCGCCGAGCAGCACGGAAAAGCCGGCCCAGAAGCCGCGCGCGGCGCAGCGCCGCGCGACTTCCGCGTTGATCGGACCGGGCGGCCAGGCCACCGACCAGCCAAGAAGAAAGCCGACGCCGAACAGCGCGAGGAAGGAAGAACTCATGACGCCCGTCTGGACCACGGGCGGGCGGGCCGTGTCAACGCACCCGCCCTTCCGCTCGCCGCTCCCCTCTGCTAGACCGCACCGGCATTGCAGACCGGGAGAGCCCGCATGTCCGAAGCTCACGCCCTGAAGGAGCGGGCGGCGCTCGCCTCGATTTTCGCCAGCGCCTTCATCACGCTGGCCAAACTGGTCGCGGGGCTGCTGTCGGGCTCGTTGGCGCTGCTTTCGGAGGCGGGCCACGCGCTGGTCGACACGGGCGCGACCATCGTCACCTATTTCGCCGTCAAGGCCGCCCATAAACCCGCCGACGACCGGCATCATTACGGCCACGGCAAGATCGAATCGCTGGCGGCGCTGATCGAAACGGGGTTGCTGTTCGCGCTCGCCGCCTATGTGCTGTTCGAGGCGGTTCACAGGCTTTACGCGAAGCAGAGCGATGTGGAGGTGGGCTGGCTCGCCTTCGGCGTGCTGATTGTCTCCATCATCATCGATCTGTTCCGCTGGCGCGCGCTGTCGAAGATCGCGAAGGAGACGCGCAGCGACGCGCTTGCGGCCGACGCCCTGCATTTCTCCTCCGACCTGCTCGCCTCCGTGTTGGTGCTGCTCGGCCTGATCGCCACCTATTTCGGCTTCCATCAGGGCGACGCCATCGCCGCGGTCGGCGTCGCCGTCTTCATCGCCATCGTCGGCTACAAGCTGGCGCGCAAGACGCTCGACACGCTGCTCGACGTGGCGCCCGAGGGCATGGCGGAGAAAATCCGGGCCGTCGTGGAGAACACGCCGGGCGTGGTTGGCGTCGAATCGCTGCGACTGCGGCCGGCCGGCCCCAATGTGCTCGGCGATCTCGAATTCTTCGTGCCGCGCACGCTGCCGATCGACCGGACGGCGAAAATCAGGGAGGCGGTGCGCGCGGCCATCGCCGCCGAAGTCCCGGAAGCGCAATTGACGCTCGCCGCCCATCCCAGGGCGCTTGACGACGAGACGGTGCTTGAACGCGTGCTGTTGATCGCGGCGCGCAAACGGCTGCCGATCCATCACGTCACGGTGCAGCAGATCGACGGCCGGTTCTCGGTGAGTTTCGATCTCGAACTCGACGGCCGGCTGTCGCTCGGCGAGGCGCATGACATCGCCTCGGCGCTGGAAGCCGATATGGAAGAGGAGATGGGGCCCGGAGTCGAGGTGGAGACGCATATCGAGCCGCTGGAGGCGCGCGAGCTTTCCGGCGCCGACGCGGCGGAGGCGACGCGGGCGGCGATCACGGCGGGCCTGACCCGGCGCGCGGCGGAAATCGGCGCTGTGCAGCAGGTGCATCATGTGCGGACGCGCGAGACCTCCGCCGGGCTGGTCGTCAATTACCATTGCCGGCTCGACCGCTGGCTCAGCGTCGACGCCATGCACGAGGCGGTGGACAAACTCGATCGCGCGGCGCGGGCTGATTTTCCCGCCATCGTCCGCATTGTCGGCCATGCGGAGCCCTTCGGCAGCGACGCTCCGCCGCCTGCGTCTTGAGGCGGGGTTGCGGCGCAGCAATTGGGGCCTATCATCGGCGCCAAATCGTTCGCCGACCTGCCGCGAGGCCCCATGCGCACCGACACCGCCCAGCCCGTCCGCCTCTCCGACTATCGCCCGCCGGATTTCCTGATCGACACCGTGCATCTCGACGTGCGGCTGCATGACACGTCCACGCGCGTGGTCGCGAAGCTGGCGCTGCGGGCCAATCCCGCCGGGCGCGCGGGCGCGGAGCTGGCGCTTGACGGCGACGAGTTGACGGTGAAAGCCGTTCGGCTGGACGGCGCGGCGCTCGACCTAGCCACGGTGGCGACCCCGCAAAAGTTGACGATCGCCGCGCCGCCGACGGGACCGTTCACGCTCGAGATCGAAACGGAGATCAACCCGTCGGCCAATACGAAGCTGATGGGCCTGTTCCGCTCCAACGGAACCTGGTGCACGCAATGCGAGGCGGAAGGCTTCCGGCGCATCACCTATTTTCTCGATCGGCCTGACGTGCTCAGCGTCTACACGACGCGCATCGAGGCCGACGCCGCCGAGGCCCCGAAGCTGTTGTCGAACGGCAACCGTGCAGAGGCGGGCGAACTCGACGGCGGGCGCCATTTCGCCGTCTGGCGCGACCCGCACCCGAAGCCGAGCTATCTGTTCGCGCTCGTCGGCGGCGATCTCGGCTCGATCCACGAGACGTTCGTGACCAAATCCGGCCGGCATGTCGAACTCGCCATTCATGTCGAGAAGGGCAAGGAGCTGCGCGCCGATTACGCGATGGACTCGCTCATCCGTTCGATGAAATGGGACGAGGAGGTCTATGGCCGCGAATACGATCTCGACGTCTTCAATGTCGTCGCCGTGTCTGACTTCAATATGGGGGCGATGGAGAACAAGGGGCTGAACGTCTTCAACGACAAATATGTGCTGGCCCTGCCGGAGACGGCGACCGACGCGGATTACGCCGGCATCGAGGCGGTGATCGCGCACGAATATTTTCACAACTGGACCGGCAACCGCGTCACCTGCCGCGACTGGTTCCAGCTTTGCCTCAAGGAGGGCCTGACGGTCTTCCGCGACCACGAGTTTTCCGCCGACATGCGCTCGCGCGCCGTGCGGCGCATTTCGGAAGTGCGGGCCTTGCGCTCGGCGCAATTTCCGGAAGACGCCGGCCCGCTGGCGCATAACGTGCGGCCGGATCAGTACGCCGAAATCAACAATTTCTACACGGCGACGATCTACGAAAAGGGTTCGGAAGTCATCCGCATGCTGAAAACGCTCATCGGCGACGCGGCGTTCTATCGCGGCATGACCCTGTATTTCGACCGCTACGACGGCACGGCGGCGACGGTCGAACAATTCGTCTCATGCTTCGCGGAAAGCTCGGGGCGCGACCTGTCGCAATTCTTCCAATGGTATACGCAGGCGGGCACGCCGACGCTGCGCGCGACGTCGGCCTATGACGCGGGCGCCCGCACGCTGACGCTCGATCTCGAACAGGAGACGGCGCCGACGCCGGGCCAGCCGGTCAAGGAGCCGGTGGTGATCCCGGTTGCGTTCGGCCTCGTCGGCCGGCAGGGCGAAGCGATCGCGGCGAAAACGGGCGCCCGGGACGGCGCCAGCGCCGCGGAGCTGGCGCAGGGCGTGCTGGAGCTTGCGACGCCCCGCCGGCGGCTGGTGTTCACCGAGGTCGCGCATGATTGCGTGCCGTCGCTGCTGCGCGGCTTCTCGGCGCCGGTGCGGCTCGCCTCCTCGCTGGACGAGGCCGATCTGGTCACGCTGATGCGGCACGACAGCGACAGCTTCAACCGCTGGCAGGCGGCGCAGACCTACGCCACGCGCCTGCTGACGCGCTCGGTGGAGCGCATCCGCGCAGGCGAGTTGCCGCCGCAGGACGAGGCCTTCGCCGACGCGCTCGGCGTAGCGCTCGACGAGGCGGAGCGCGATCCGGCTTTCATCGCCCAGGTGATGACGCTGCCGGGCGAGGCCGATCTCGCCCGTGAAATCGGCGAGAACATCGATCCCGACGCCATTTTCGCGGCGCGCGACGGGCTGCGCGTTTTCCTCGGGCGGCGATTGTCGGCCAAGCTGATGGCGGTCTATGAACATCTGACCGATGCCGGGCCCTATCGGCCCGACGCCGCCAGCGCGGGCCGGCGGGCGCTGCGCAACGCCGCGCTCGACCTCTATGCGGCGGGCGATCACGAGGGCGGCTCCGACATCGCCATGCACCAGTTCCAGACCGCGGACAACATGACCAACCAGTTCGCGGCCCTGAGCGTGTTGTCGACGCTGCACACGAGCCAGCGTGAGCGCGCGCTCGACTCGTTCTTCCGCAGCCACGCCGGCGACGCGCTGGTGCTCGACAAATGGTTCGCGCTGCAGGCGACGATTCCGGAGGCCGCGACGCTGGACCGGGTGCGCAGGCTGATGAAGCACCACGCCTTTGCGCTGACCAATCCGAACCGCGTGCGATCGCTGATCGGCACGTTCGCGATGGCGAACCAGACCCGGTTCAACGCCGAGGACGGGACGGGCTACGCCTTCCTGGCCGATATCGTGCTGACGCTGGACAAAGCCAATCCGCAGGTGGGCGCGCGGATGCTGCAGGCGTTCCGGAGCTGGCGGGCGCTGGAGCCCGGGCGCCGCGCCAGGGCCGAGACCGAACTGCGCCGTATTGCCGCCGCAGACGGGTTGTCTCCCGACGTGCGCGACATCGTCGACCGATCGCTCGCCTGACCCGCGTCTTTTCGCGTTGTTTCCCGGCTTCCCGGCGGCTCATGCCGCCGGGTTGCGCGACGGCGCGGCCACACCTCCCTCCAATCTTCATTTTTACGTTTCATTAAGGTCTGGACAAACGCCTCCATCACGATTCAGATGTGGGTGATTCGGAGAGATGCGGCACATCGACTCCGATCGTTCTTTAAAGTTTCGGGGGTCGGCATGACGCGCAATCGCGCGGCAAGCGCGCACGCATATTCACGAGTCGACGCGACCGCGCTGTTGAGCGCGCGCACGCGCCGGCACGATCTCACGCGCTGGGAGCCGCTGATCCGTCGCGCCGTGCCGCTGACGATCATTCTGTTTCTGGTCGCCATGTCGGCGCTGGCGATCGTTTCGGCGGTTGATAGCCGCTACGCCGCCGAACTGGACGCGGAGGCGGACATCGAGGCGGCCCTGGCCGCGGCCGCGCATCAGCTCGGCCAGAAATTCGACGAAACCACGACACTCGCCGGGGCGCTGTCGCAGTTCGCGCCGACCGCCAGCATCACGCGCGGCCGCCAATTGTATGTCTCCGACCAGAGCGGCGCGCTCGTCGCCAGTTTTCCGGGCGCGCGACGCACGGGCAAGATGGCCGATCTGTTCGACGCGGCGCAACCGCTGACGACTTTCGCCGAGAAAGCCGGCGTCATGCGCGTGGCCAGCGAGGGCCAGGAGGCGGTGGCCAGCGTGCGCAACCTGCGCCCGCCCTTCGGTCAGGTCGCCATCATCCAGCCGATGGCCGAGGTGCATCGCGAATGGCTGCGCCATACGACGCGCAACGGCCTCATGCTCGGGCTCGTCGGCGCGCTGCTGTTCGTCACCGGCGGCGCCTATTATTGGCAGGCCTCGCGCACGCACGAGGCCGAATGCGATTGCGACCGCATCCGCGACCGCATGGACACGGCGCTGAGCCGCGGCCGGTGCGGGCTGTGGGATTGGGATTTGGCGCGCGGCCGCATCTACTGGTCGGATTCGATGTTCGAACTGCTGGGGATGAGGCCCGACGACCGCGTGCTGTCCTTCGGCGACGTCAACAAACTCATCCATCCCAACGACGACGACCTGTCGACGCTGGCCGAGTCGCTGGCGGCCTCGCGGCTGGGCGCGGTGGACCATGTGTTCCGCATGCGCAACGCGAAGAACGAATGGATTTGGTTGCGCGCGCGCGCGCAGCTCGTCAACGACGACCCGAAGGAAGGCCCGCATCTCGTCGGCATCGCCGTCGACATCACGGAGCAGCGGGCGCTGGCCGAACGTTCCGCGACAGCCGACATGCGGCTGCGCGACGCGGTTGAAACCGTTTCGGAAGCCTTCGTGCTCTGGGACGCCGACAACCGTCTGGTGATGTGCAATTCAAAGTTCCAGGACTTGCACAAGCTGCCGCCCGAGTCGGTCGTCGCCGGCCTGCCCTACAATGATGTGATGTCGCGCGGGACGCTGCCGGCGGTGCAGACCGAAATTCCGCTCGGCGAGCGGCCAGACGCCGCGGGGCGCACCTACGAGGCGCGCCTGAAGGACGGACGCTGGCTGCAGATCAACGAGCGCCGCACGAAGGACGGCGGTTATGTGTCCGTCGGCACCGACATCACGACCCTGAAGAAGCACGAACAGAGCCTGATGGATTCCGAAAAGCGGCTGATGGCCACCGTCGCCGATCTGCGTAAATCCCGCATCACGCTCGAATTCCAGGCGCAGCAACTGGCCGATCTGGCCGAACGCTATCTCGAGCAGAAAGCGGAGGCGGAAACGGCCAACCGCGCCAAATCCGAATTCCTCGCCAATATGAGCCATGAATTGCGCACGCCGCTCAACGCCATCATCGGCTTTTCCGAACTGATGCAGCATCAGACCTTCGGTCCGCTCGGCTGCGACAAATATGTGGAATACGCCGGCGGCATCCATGACAGCGGCAAATATCTCCTCGGCGTCTTCTCGGACGTGCTCGACATGGCGCGCATCGAATCCGGACAGGTGCGTCTGAAGAAGGAGGAGTTCGAGATCGACGCGCCCATCGCGCGCGCGCTGGAGGACGTGCGCATCGCAGCGGAGGAAAAAAGCGTCCGCGTTTGGGCCGAGGCGCAGCCCAGGGCGCTCGCCTATGGCGACGCGACGGCGGTGGAGCGCATCCTGTCGGTGCTGGTGCGCAACGCCGTCAAATTCACGCCCGAGGGCGGGCGCGTCACCGTGCGCTCACGCCAGGCGCTGGGGGCGATGAACATTTATGTCGAAGACACCGGCGTCGGCATTCCGGCCGAAGCGCTGCCCAATATCGACAAGCCCTTCGAGCAATTCAATGTCTGCCCGATGAACGGCATGAAGGGCTCGGGGCTCGGGTTGGCCATCGCGCGCGCGCTTGTCGATCTGCATGGCGGCACGATGCGCATCCGCTCGACCGTTGGAACCGGCACGATCGTGCTGGTGCATCTGCCGGCGCGCGAGGCCGAACCCATGGAGAAAGTGCGGCTCGTGGCCGGTCTGCACTGATCGGGCGCCTATTCGGCCCCGCCCCGCTCCTTGCGCGCGCGTGCGCGATTGTAGCCGCGCAATTCGTCGCGGTCGAGAACGCCGTCATGATTGGCGTCGACGTCGTCGAACCATTTCATCCGGCCAGCGAGAAACTCATCCCTCGCGATTTTGCCGTCCTTGTTCGCGTCCGCTTCCTCGAAGCGCTTCTGCATGCGCGCGCGCAGGCGCGTCACCATGTCTTCCGTCACCTTGTCCCATTCCGGCTTTTCGAGCGCGCCGGACTTGTCGCCGTCCTGACGGTCGAACAGACGATCGCCGCCCTGGCGCACCCGCTCGCGCGTCGTGACGCGCGCGGCGTCCTGCGCGAGCGCAAAGGCCGGCGCGACGAGCAGCGCGGCGGCGACAAGAGCCTTGAATGTCATATGTGCGTCCCCCAATGCGTCATTTCGATTTGCTGTCGAGCAGGGCGTTGAAAATGGAGCGGACGCGGGCGCGGGTCTGCGCCAACTCCCGCTCGAGTCGCTGGAAATCCGGCACATCGGCGGAATTGGCGATGCGGCGCTTGACCCCTTGCCCGGCCGTCGCCGGATCGACCGCCGTGTCGAGCGTAAGCCGCAGCATCTGCGTGACATTGGCGTAGAGCCGATGCGCGTCGGTCAGCGTCTCGACATCCTCCTCGGACAGAAAGCCGTGTTGTCCGGCGCGCGCGATGATGGCCTCGGTGGCGACGACGACCAGATCGGGCGCCGCCGCCGCGTGGCGCAACAGCAAATATTGCGCGATGAACTCCACGTCGATGACGCCGCCCGCCGCCAGCTTCAAATCCCACGGATTGGCGTCGCCTTTCTCCTGCGCGATCAGGCCGCGCATGTCGAAGACGTCGCGGCGCAATTTCCTGGAGTCGCGCGGCGCGGACAGAACGCGGACAATCTCATTCTCGGCCTCGCGGCCGAGGCTGGCGTCGCCGGCAATGAAGCGGCCGCGCGTCAGCGCCATGCGCTCCCAGGTCTCGGCCTCGTTGGCCTGATAGTCGCGGAAAGCCTGCAATTGCGTCGCCACCGGGCCCTTGTTGCCCGAGGGGCGCAGGCGCATGTCCACTTCGTACAGGCGGCCGCGCCGCGTCGCCGTGGTCAGCGCGGTGATGAGACGCTGCGTCAGGCGCGTGTAATATTGCACCGCGTGCAATGAGCGGCCGCCGCCCTCGGACTCGGCGCGCGCGGCGTCAAAATCATAGAGCAGGATGAGATCGAGATCGGAGGTCGCGGTCATCTCGCGCGAACCGAGCTTGCCCATGGCGAGCACGGCGACGCGGCCACCCGGCACGCTCCCGTATTCCCGCGTGAAATTCGCCTCCACATGCGCGTAGGTCGCGCGCACAAGACTGGCGGCGAGCGCGGTGTAGGCGAGGCCCGCGTCGCGCGGATCGATCATGCCGGAGAGCAGGCGCAGGCCGATGAGGAAGATTTCCTCCTGCGCCAGAATGCGCGCGGCGTCGAGAAAATCCTCGGCGCCGGGGAAGGTCTCGACGAGATGGCGGGCGCGCCTGTCATAGGCGTCGTCGCTGGTCGGCGCGTTGAGCAGATCGGGATCGATCGCCGCGTCGAGCACGTGCGGGCGCATGGCGATGACATTGGCGAGGCGAGGCGCGCCGCCAAGGATGTCGCCGAACAATTCGCGCACGGCGCCGTTGGATTTGAGGATGGAAAACAGCTCGACGGCGGCCGGCATCTTGCCCAGAGCCTGATCGAAATTGGCGAGCGCGGCGTCGGGATCGCCCGAGCCGGAGAAAGCTTCGAGCAGCGCCGGCACAAGCTCCGTCAGCACCTCGCGCGCGCGGGCCGATTGCACGGCGGCGCGACGGCCGAAGTGCCAGCCGCGCACCGTCTCCGCCGCCAGCGCGGGATCGTGGAAGCCGAGGCCGCGCAGCGTCTCCAGGGTTTCGGGATCGTCGCTGACGCCGGTGAAGACGAGGTTGCCGGCGGCGGCGTCGAGTCCAGGCGCGTGCTCGAAGAGGCGGGCGTAATGCGCCTCAACGCGGTGGAACTCGCTGGTCAGCGCGGCGGAAAATTTCGACAGGCCCGGATAGCCGCAGAATTTCGCGAAGCGCGTCAACGCCGCCTCATCGACCGGCAGGCGCTGCGTCTGCTCGTCGTTCACCATCTGCAGGCGATGCTCGATCGTGCGCAGATAGGCGTAGGCGATCGACAAATCCTTCACGGCGTCGGCGGTGACCCATCCGTCGTGATGCAATTGCACCAGCATGTCGAGCGTGCGCGAGCCGCGCAGCTTCGGCCGGCGACCGCCGAAGATGAGCTGCTGCGTCTGGACGAAAAACTCGATCTCGCGGATGCCGCCGCGGCCGAGCTTCACGTCATGGCCCTCGACCTTCACCTCCGCATGGCCGCGCACGGCGTGGATCTGCCGTTTCATCGCATGCACGTCGGCGATGGCGGCGTAGTCGAAATATTTGCGCCAGATGAACGGAGCGAGATCAGCCATGAAGCGATCGCCGAGCGGCGTGTCGCCGGCGATGGACCGCGCCTTGATGAGCGCGGCGCGCTCCCAGTTCTGGCCGACGGTCTCGTAATAGGTGAAGGCCGCCGGCAGCGCGATGGCGACCGCCGTTGATCCCGGATCGGGCCGCAGGCGCAGGTCGACGCGCAGCACGTAGCCGTCGCCGGTGCGCTCCTGCAGGATCCGCGACAGGGATTTGGTGATGCGCACGAACAGCGGCGCGGGCTCCACGCCGTCCGTCAGCGCCGGGCTTTCCGGATCGAAAAAGACGACGAGATCGACGTCGCTCGAATAGTTCAGCTCGCGCGCGCCGTGTTTGCCCAAGGCCAGAATGACGAGGCCGCAGCCCTTTTCGGGGTCGTCGCCGTCGGCCAGCGTCAGCTTGCCGCCGCGCGCGGCCTCGCGCAGCAGATAGCGCAGGGCGCAAGAGACGAAGGCGTCGGCGGAATCCGACAGCGCGCGCGTCACCTTCACCACGTCCCAGACGCCGCCGATGTCGGCGAGCGCGATCAGCAGATGCGTCTCCTGCTTGGCAAGACGCAGGGCCCGCATCAGATCGTGCTCATTGTCGGCGGCGTCGCAGGCGGCCCGCAGCGTCGCGAGGCAGGCCGCGACGCTCTCGTGCGGCGGAGTGTCGAGCAGCCGCTGCAGGCGCGGCGCGTCGAAGCTCGCGAGACGCCAGAGATAGGGAGAGTGATCGGCGAGGCCCAGCAGCATGTCGGCGACGGGCCTGGCCTGCATGCGCGCCAGCAGGCTTTCGAGACCCTCCTCGCGCGCCAATCTGGCGAGATCGGCGAGGCGGGATTTGGCCTCCCGGCGCTCGGCGACGCGCGGCGCGGCGGTGAAACGGTCGGCCAGCGGCGCTGTATTATGCATGCATGAATCTCACGTCGTCGCACCGGACGGCGCGGCTCCAGACGGATTTACAGGCGGCGACGGCGACAAGGCAATGACGACGCGCAAGCCGGGGGCGTTATCCTCGATCCGCAGCGCGCCGCCGTGCAGCCGCGCCACAGCCGCCGCGAGCGACAACCCCAGCCCGGAGCCGGGCCGGGACCGCGAGTTCTCCAGCCGAACGAAGCGGTCGACCACGCGCGCGCGGTCGGCGACGGCGATGCCGGGGCCGCGGTCGGCGACGGTCAACTCCACCATGCCGCCCTGCCGGCGGGCGCTTAGCGCGACGTCGCGGCCGGCGTCGCCGGCGCCGGTCGCGGGGGCGCCGTATTTGATGGCGTTGTCGACGAGATTGGCGAGCGCCTGCCCGATCAGCTCGCGATTGCCGGTGACCGGCAATTCTCCGTCGGTTTCGACCGCGAGGCGCATATCGGCGTCCTCCGCGACCGGCTCATACATTTCAGCGACATCGCGCAGCACCTCGGCGGCGTCGAACCCGGCGACGCCGGCGATATTGCCGGCCTCGGCGCGGGCGATCATCAGCAGCGCGTTGAAAATGCGGATGAGGCCGTCGGATTCCTCGATGATTTTTTCCAGCGCCTCGCGGCCGGCGGCGGCGTCGGGCGCGGCGCGCAAGGTCTGCTCGGCCTCGTTGCGCAGCCGCGTCAGCGGCGTTTTCAGGTCATGGGCGATATTGTCGGTGACCTCCTTCATGCCCGCCATTAACTCTCCGATGCGGTCGAGCATAGCGTTGAGGTTCCGGGCGAGGCGATCGAGTTCGTCGCCTGAGCCGTTGACGGCGAGACGGCCGCCGAGATCTCCGGCCATGATGGTCTGCGCCGTCGCGTTCATGGAATCGACGCGGCGGAGCACGCGACGGGCGACGAACAGACCGCCAATGGCGCCGATCAGCACCAGCCAGAGCAGCGAGGTCGCCAGCGCCTGGGCAAGAATTTTGCGAAGCTGCTCCCGCTCCTCGATATCGTGGCCGACGAGGAGGCGGTATTTGCCGGGGAGAATGAAGACGCGGGCTAGCGCGCGGCGCTTCTTGTGATCGTCAAGGCGCTCATATCTCGTCTCCAGCGCCGCGGCGCGCGACAAGACGCCGTCGGGCAGCGCCTTGACGTTGCCGACGATGATGTCGCCGGCGAAATTGGCGACCAGATACAGCGAGGCGCCGGGCTGGCGCGTGCGCCGCTCGATGACGTTGACCAGTTCGCGGATGCCGCCGTCGGCGTATTGTTCGGCCAGGCCCTTGATGTCGGCGTCGATCGTTTCGAGAATTTGGTCGTCCATCAGATTGCGGACATTCCAGCCGACGCGGCCGAGCACGAGGCCGGAGCCGATGGCGAACAGCAGCACGAACGCCGCCGTGAGCTTGAAGACCGTCGTGCGGAAGAGTTTACCGAGCGCCGTCACGGATCATGTATCCCGCGCCGCGGATGGTGTGCAGCAAGGGCGGATCGAAGCCCTTGTCGATCTTGCCGCGCAGCCGCGACACATGCACGTCGATGACGTTGGTCTGGGGATCGAAATGATAGTCCCAGACGTTTTCGAGGAGCATCGTCCGGGTGACGACCTGCCCGGCGTTGCGCATCAGATATTCGAGCAGACGGAACTCGCGCGGCTGCAGCGGAATGTCCTTGCCGTCACGGGCGGCCTTGTGCGTCAGGCGGTCAAGCTCCAGGCCGCCGACACGATAGGCGGTCGGCGCGGCGTTGCTCGCCGGCTTGCGGCGGGCCAGAACCTCGGTCCGCGCCAGCAATTCGGAGAAAGCGTAGGGTTTGGAGAGATAGTCGTCGCCGCCGGCGCGCAATCCCTTGACGCGATCGTCGACCTGACCCAGCGCGGACAGGATGAGCACGGGCGTCTCGACCTTCTGTTGCCGAAGACCGCCGATCAGCGTCAGGCCGTCCATTTTCGGCAACATGCGATCGACAATCAACACGTCATAGACGCCTTCGCCGGCGAGGGCATAGCCCGACAGGCCATCGGAGGCGTGATCGACCAGGTGGCCGGCCTCGCGGAAGGCCTTGACGATATAGGCCGCGGCCTCGGAATCATCCTCGATCAGCAGAATGCGCATGGCGGATTTATAACCCGTCCGGAAGAAAAACGGCAGGCCGGGATTTTCTCCCGGCCTGCCACGCGCTCCATCCGGCGTCTCGGGGTGGGGCGTGGGGGAAAGACGCCGCGAGGGAGGCGACCGGCGATCAGCCCGCCGGATTCGCGGCCAGCGCGAGGAAGCGCACGCCGTCGGCCGATTTGACGCGGAGCAGGACGGCTTTCTGGCCCTCCTTCCTCGCGGCCGCGAGAGCGTCCGAGATGTCGGAGGGGCGCGCGACCGGCTTGCCCGCGGCCTCAAGAATCACGTCGCCCGTCTTCAGCCCCTTGCGGGCGGCGAGGCCCTCGGGATCGATGTCGGCGACGACGACGCCGTCCTTGCCGGCGCCCGGCAGCGAGGCGGCCGGCGCAAGCTCGACGCCGAGACCGGCGAGCGTGCTCTTCTCCGCCTTCGCCGGCCGTTCGGCGCGCGCTTCACGCTCGGGCAACTTGCCAAGCGTGATATGCGCCGACTTTTCGGCGCCGTCGCGCCAATACGTCAACTGGACGCTCCTGTTCGGGCCGGCGGCGGCGATCTTGCGCGCCAGTTCACGCGGGCCGTCGATTCTTTCGCCGTTGACCGCCGTGATCACGTCGCCCGCCTTCAGGCCGGCGGCGACGGCGGGAGCGTTGGCCTGCGCCTCGGCGACCAGCGCGCCTTTGGTCGCCTTGAGGCCAAGACTGTCGGCGATTTCGGGCGTCACCGGCTGAATCTGCACGCCGATCCAGCCGCGCGTGACCGAGCCGTTGTCCTTCAGCGAGGCGACGACGCTCTGCGCGACCTCGGCCGGAATGGCGAAGCCGATGCCGACGCTGCCGCCGGAGGGCGAGAAAATGGCGGTGTTGACGCCGACGACCTGGCCCTTTGCGTCGAAGGTCGGCCCGCCGGAATTGCCGCGATTGACCGGCGCGTCGATCTGCAGGAAATCGTCATAGGGGCCGGCGCCGATGTCGCGGCCGCGGGCCGAGACGATGCCGGCCGTGACCGTGCCGCCGAGGCCAAACGGATTGCCGACGGCGATCACCCAGTCGCCGATGCGCGGCGCGCCGGGCGCCCAGGTCACATATTTGAAATTGCCGCCCTCGGCGATCTTGAGCAGGGCCAGATCGGTCTTCTTGTCCGCGCCGACCACCCGCGCGGCGAGCGTGCGGCCGTCATCGAGCGTCACGGTGACCTCGGAGGCGTTGGCGACGACATGGTTGTTGGTGACGACATAGCCGTCGGCGGAAATCACGAAGCCGGAGCCCTGCGACATCGCCTTGCGCGGCTTCGCGCCGCGTCCGAAGGGCATGCCCTCCTCGCCGAAGCGGCGAAAGAAGCGTTCGAGCGGATCGCCGTCGCGGAAGCGCGGCTTGCGGCGACCTTCCCCTTCGTCATCATCGTCGTCCGAGACTTTCTCGACCGTGTTGACCTTGACCGACACGACGGCCGGCTTCACGCGGTCAACGATGTCGGCGAACGAAGCGGGACCGGCCGCCGGCTGCGCCTGGATCTGCGTCGGCGCGTCGGGGGCCAGCGCGTAGACGTTGACGCCGGCGCCGATCAGCGCGAGCGAAGCGACGGCGCCGAGCAGAGCGGCGCGGGCGCGGACGCGGCGTTTGGCCGGACGGAAGGGGGAAAGGGGGGCGGGCTGCTGCATCTGGATCTCCTGCTCGGCGCGGCGTGGCCGTTCGCTTGCAGGAGAAGATGGCGGCATCCGGCTTACGCCGCCGTGTCGCGCAGATGAAACTTTTGTAAGTTTCAGGCTCCGGGCGGCTCGCGCGAAAGAAGGGCCTCGATGCGCTTCTTTTCGTCGTCGGTCAGGGCGGCGACGGAGGCCTCGGCGGCGTTGCGGCGGCGCAGCGTGGCATGCAGACCGAGAATTCCGAGCAGCAGCGCCACGACCGGCGTCAGCCAGAGCAGTAGGGTCGACAGCTTGAACGGCGGCTTCAACAGAATGAAATCGCCGTAGCGGTCGGACAGGAATTTCATGATCGCGTCGTCGCTGTCGCCGGACTTGAGCCGCTCGCGCACGAGCACGCGCAAGTCCCTGGCAAGCGGCGCGTCGGAATCGTCGATCGACTGATTTTGGCAGACCATGCAGCGCAAATGGCCGGACAGATCGCGCGCGCGCTGTTCGAGCTTCGGGTCGGCAAGCTGCTCACTCGGCTGAACGGCGACGGCCGGCGGCGCGGCGATCAGAGCGAGGGCGAGGAGCGTGGAGCGTAGAGCGCGCATGTGCGTCATTCCGCCGGTTGAACGCCGGGGGGAAGCGCCTTGCGGGCGCGCGCGGCGACGCCGACGCGCAGGCGGCGGTCGAGCACGGAGAGCGCGCCGCCGAGCGCCATCACCAGCGCGCCGAGCCAGATCAGCGAGACGAGCGGCTTCCAGTAGAGGCGCGCGTCGACGGCGCCGTCCTTCATCTCCTCGGCGAGGTTCACGTAGACCTGACCGAAGCCGAGCGTAACGATGCCCGCCTCGGTCGTGTTCATGCGCCGGGTCTGGAAAAAGCGCTTCGACGGCTCGATATGCGCGACCATCCGGTCACCCCGTTTGACGTTGATGATGGCGACGACCTCGGAGTAATTCGGCCCCTTGCGCGGCTCGACGGATTGCACGGACAGCGCGTAAGGCCCGACCTGATAGGAATCGCCGGCGTGCATGGTGACGATGCGCTCGACGCCCCAACCCGTCGCCGCGACGCCGAGCAGCGTGACGCCCATGCCCGCATGGGCGATGGCCGTGCCCCAGGCGGACAACGGCAGGCCGAAGGCGCGCCGCAGCGCCGTTCCGCCGGAGACTCCGCGTCCGAAGATGCGGCCGATGATATCGGCGAAGGAGCCGATCATCACGAAGACGGAAAGTCCGGCCATGAAGATCGAGAGGATCGGCGCGCCGTGCCACCAGGCGAAAATGGCCAGGGCGCCCAGCGAGCAGCCGAAAGCGAAGACCAGGCGTTGCGTCGCGCCGAGCAGGTCGCCGCGCTTCCAGGCCAGCATCTGCGCGATGGGCATGGCGATGAAGATCGGCACGAACAGCGGCACGAAGGTATAGTTGTAGAATGGCGCTCCGACGGTGATTTTCGATCCGTCGAGCGCTTCCAGCGCCAGCGGATAGAGCGTGCCGACGAAAACGGTCGCGGTGCTGGTCGTCAACAGCAGATTGTTGAAAACGAGCGCGCCCTCGCGCGAGATCGGCGCGAAAATGCCGCCGCGCTTCAATTCGTTGGCGCGCCAGGCGAACAGCGCCAGAGAGCCGCCGATGAAGATGACGAGAATGAGCAGGATGTAGACGCCACGCGCCGGATCGGTGGCGAAGGCGTGCACAGAGGTCAGCACGCCCGAACGCACGAGGAAGGTGCCGAGCAGCGACAGCGAGAAGGCGAGGATGGCGAGAAAGATCGTCCAGACTTTCAGCGCCTCGCGCTTCTCCATCACGGCGGCGGAATGGAGCAGCGCCGTGCCCGCGAGCCAGGGCATCAGCGAGGCGTTCTCCACCGGATCCCAGAACCAGAAGCCGCCCCAGCCCAGCGTGTAATAGGCCCAGTAGGAGCCCATGGCGATGCCGAGCGTCAGGAAGATCCAGGCGATCAGAATCCACGGCCGCACGAAACGCGCCCAGGCGGCGTCGATGCGGCCGCTGATCAGCGCGGCGGCGGCAAAGGAAAAGGCGATCGAAAAGCCGACATAGCCGATGTAGAGCAGCGGCGGATGAATCGCGAGCCCGGGATCCTGCAGGATTGGATTGAGGTCATTGCCCTCGATCGGCGGCATGGCGGCGCGCGCAAACGGGTTCGACGTGAGCAGGATGAAAGAGAGGAAGGCGACGGCGATCCAGCTTTGCGCCGCAATCACCAGCGCGCGCAGATCGCGCGGCATGAAGCGGGGCCAGACAGCGACGGCGCCGCCGAAGACCGCGAGAATCAGCACCCAGAGCAGCATCGAGCCTTCGTGGTTGCCCCAGACGCCGGAGACCTTGTAGATCATCGGCTTCATGGAATGCGAATTCTCGATGACGTTGATCACGGAGAAATCGGAAGCGATGTGCGCCCAGGTCAAGGCGGCGAACGAGCCCGCGACCAGGAGGAATTGCGCGAAGGCCGCGGGACGCGCGACATCCATCAGCGCGCCGTCCCGCCGCAAGGCGCCGATGAGCGGCGCGACGCCGGTGACGAGGCTCAGCGCAAGCGCCAGAACGAGCGCGTAATGGCCAATCTCGACAATCATTTTTTCTCGCCCTGATTCCAGACGCCCTGCTTTTTCAGAGCGTCGGCGACCTCGCGCGGCATATATTTCTCGTCGTGCTTGGCGAGCACGCTGTCGGCGCGGAACCAACCGTCGGCGCCGACCACTCCGGCGGCGACGACGCCCTGCCCTTCCCGGAACAAATCGGGCAAGAGACCGGTATAGGCGACGCGGACGTCCTTGTTTGTGTCGGTGACGGTAAAGGTGACCGTCTTGTCGGCGCCCTTCACGACGGTGTCGTTCTTGACGAGGCCGCCAACGCTCAGGCGGGTGCCGGGCGCCGGCGCCTTCTCGGCGTATTCGGTCGGGCTATAGAAAAAGCTGACGTTGCCGCGCAAAGCGAACAGCACGAGACCGACGGCCACGCCGATGACGGCGACGGCCGAGGCTATGAGAACAAGTCGCCTGCTTTTGCGGGTCATGCCTTATCCTTCCAGTCCGAGTTCGCGGGCGAGCGCGTCGAGCCGCGCCAGCGCGGCGGCGTCGCTGGCCAACCCTTTGCGGGCGTTCGCCAGCGCCTCGCGCGCCTTGTCTGATTCTTTCAATACGGAATAGGCGCGAACAAGGCGAAGCCAACCCTCGACGTCGCCGCTTTCCTTCGCCAATCGCGCGGACAGATTGTCGACCATGCCGCGAATCGCCTGCTGGCGCTCCTGTTCGGGCATGGCCGCGATGGCGGCGGCGGCGTCGCCTTGCGGAACGCCCGCGGCGGGCGTCTCGGCCGGCGCGGCGGACGGATCGATTTCGGCGATGCGAGCGCGCAAACTTCTGGCCCAGGTCGCGCCGGGCGGCGCCTCGGCCAGCAATTGCGTCCAGATCGCCAGCGCCCTCTTCCGGTCGCCGTCCTGCTCGGCGGCCAGACCGAGATAATAGCGCGCGACATTGTGTTTGGGGTCAAGCGCGACGGCGGCCTCGAAATCCTTGCGCGCCTCAGCGGTGACCACGCCGCTGGCGGCATAGACCTGCGCCTCGGCGCGGCCGGCGCGGCGCGCGGCGTTCTCGCCAAGCAGGCGGAGCGCACTGTCGTAGGCGCGGACCGCGTCGTCGGCGCGGCCGATGCGCAGATAGACCGGTGCGACGATCTCGAACCCCTTGCCGTCCTCGGGATTGGCGGCGAGATGCGCTTCGATGCGCGCCAAAGCGTCGGCGAGGGCGAGCTTTTCGGGCTGCTGCGACAGACGCGCGGTCAATGGCTGGTCCGGCAGGCCGGGATTTCCCAGCCTGGCGTAGAGCGAAAGCGCGATCGCCGGCACAAGGACGATGGTCGCGATGGCCGCGACGGGCCGCGCAGCAACGGACGAGCCCGCCGTTTGGCCGGTCGCCCTCTCGGAGCCCAGCAACCGCCGGCCGGCCTCCGCCCGGGCGCCGTCGGCGTCGGCGGGCGAAATCAGGCCGCGTTGCAGATCACGCTCGATCTCGGAAATCTGCGCCTCATAGAAGGCGGCGTCCGTCGGCGCCTCTTCGCGCGCGGCGTTCGCCCGCGCAAGCGGGAGCAGGACGGATAAAACAGCGGCGCCCGTCAGGGCGGCGAGAACGATCCAAAGCATGGCGGCTGCTTTATCGTTTCCGGCCCGGCAAGGAAAGGCGCAATGTCAAGACGGCGCCCGCGCCGCGGCGAACCGCCAGGCCCGCGCCGCATTGCCGATCCCTCAACGCGCGCCCGTCGGTTGCCGCCCGGCCTTCTGCGACGACGGGCGGCCTCCGCGGCCGGCGTTGGGCGTCGACAGATCCGGAAGCGAGCGCGATATGACGCTCCTGATGGCGAAGTCGGACCGCACATGCGCCACGCGCGGCAGCCCGGAGATTTGGCTCCGCATCACCCGCTCGTAGTCCTCCAGATCCCTCACCATGATACGGACGAGATAATCGTCGGCTCCGGAGACGAGCATGCATTGGACGATGGCCGGACAGCCCAGGGCGGCCTTCTCGAACGCCTCCTGCGCATCGGCGCTCTGACTCTCGAGTTTGACGCGAACCACGACCGTCGCGCCGTATCCGAGCCTCTTGAGGTCGAACTCCGCGTGGTAGCCTGTGATCAGCCCCTCATCCTCCAGCGCCTTGATGCGACGCGCCACCGCGCTACTCGAAAGACCAACCCGCTCGCCAAGCTCAACGTTCGACAAGCGTGCGTTGCGGGCCAATGCAAGAATCAACATGTGATCGAAACGGTCGAGGCCATTCGACATTACGCCAGATTCCACCGAAATTTCGCGAGAATACGCAATTTTCTTGCTAAAAAATCACGATATTCGCTTACGAATGTTGAAGCACCAGAGACTTGTACTGGAAAAAGCGGAGCTTTGCACTTGTGATCAGGCCACGCTTATTCTGGAGGACAGATTGTCTTCGCAGCGCAACAAACTAAATCCCATAAAAATATGGTATTGCCATCAATGTCGTCATATGGATCGCCCTGACAGGAACCGCCCCAGGCGACGATAACGATTCAGGCCACATGTTACGGGGCGTCTCGCGCCCTGTCAGGAGCCCGGCCGCGACAGATCGAAGCGCCTCGCTCAAGCAAATGAGGCAACGCGCGCGACCGGCGACGTGATCGTGTTCAGCTCGCGGCGCGCCAGGCGCCGTCGCTTTGCCGGCAGGCAGAGCCAGACGCGGACCTCGGACGACCCGACAGGTAGATTTTGTGGGTATAGTCCCGGCATTTGCCGCCGAGGCTGGCCGATTCCGCTCCCGCCTCGACGGAGCCGAAAAGGCCCTTGTCGCCGCGCCAGGATTGCGGTTTGCCGGATTCCAGCGCGGCCGACTGCGCGTCGTGAGCACGTTGCCGATCGGCGTCGGACAGTTCGCTGGCGAAGGAGCTTGCGAGCACGCCCGAGATTGCCGGGGCGGACGGTTTTGCCGGCGCGGCGGCGCTGGACGGAGGCGGCGCGGCGGGACCGGTCGACGAACAGGCGCCAAGCGCCAGGGACGCAACAGCAACAGCCAAAATCGATCCGCGCACGGCGCTCTCCCCGCTTCAGGCGTTCCTGTTTGTTAGGATTTTCGCGGCCGCTTGTCCATCGTCAAGAGACGGCCGGCAAGCGGAGGACAGCCCGCAATCCGCCGGCGGCGTTGTCTTCCAGCGAGAGGGAGCCGCCGTAGAGCGCGGCGAGATCGGTCACAATCGACAGACCGAGCCCGGAGCCCGGTTTGGTCTCGTCCAGCCTTTGGCCCCGCCGCATGACTTCGGCGCGGGAGGCCTCCGGCAGACCTGGCCCGTCGTCATCAACGACCAGCGTAAGGACAGGCCGGCTTCCGGGTCCGTCCCGGCTTTCGAGCGCGGCCGACAGGCGCACCTCCCGGCGGGCCCATTTGCCTGCGTTGTCGGCGAGGTTGCCGATCATTTCCTCCAGATCCTGCTTCTCGCCCATGAAACGCAGGTCGCCCGCGGCCTCGACGATGAAGGACACATTTCGATCGCGATAGATTTTGTCGAACGTCCGCGCCAGCCCTTTGAGGACAGGCTGAACGTCCGCGACGGAGCCAATGGCTTGCGCGCGCGCCGCCGCGCGGGCGCGGTCAAGATAGTAGGTCACCTGATCACGCATGACCGCGGCCTGCTCGCGCACTTTTCCGGCCAGCGGCGTCTCGTCCGCGGCGGCCTCGTTGAGGATGACGCTGAGCGGCGTTTTCAGGGCGTGAGCCAGATTGCCGACCTGCGTCCGGGCGCGGTCGATGACCTCGCGGTTGGCGGCAACGAGCAGATTGAGTTCGCCGGCCAGCGGCGCGAGATCGGTGGAGTAGTCGCCATCGAGCTTTTCCGCCTCGCCGCGGCGGATGGCGGCAACGCCGTCCTGCAGCAGACGCAGCGGACTCAGCCCGTAGCGCAGTTGCAGAATGGTCGAGCCGATCAGCGCCAGCGCCAGAAGCACGAAGGTGATGGCGAGTTCGAGCTTGAAACGGGTGATGTCGCGTTCGACCTCGTCGATGGCGGCGGCGACCTGGATCAGAAAACGGCCCTGATCGCCGACATCGATGACCCGCTCAACCATGCGCAGGCGCGCGTCGTCCGGGCCGACGACAAAACCACGCCGCGAACCTCCCGGTCCGAGCGAGGCGGCCTGGTCGGGCAGGCGCGGCAGACGGGCGGCGAACAATGACCGCGAACTGCGAATCTCCGGCTTCTCGCTGTCGAGACGCGTGATCTGCCAATACCAACCCGACAGCGTCAGTTCGAATTGCGGTTCGCCCAATTGCCCCGGACCGAGACGACTGTCGTCTCCGGGCGTCGCGACATCGGCCACGAGCGCGCGCAGATAGACGCCGAGGCGGGCGTCGAACGCGTCAAAGGCGCCGTGACGATACAGGGTCGAGAAAACCAGCCCGGCCACGAACAGGATCGCCGAACTCCAGAGCACGGCGGAGTAGAACAGCCGCGCCGCGATTGAGCCGGCCCGCGGCGCGGGCAGAAGCCTGCTCACGGGGCCGGCCTGGCGCGTCCGTCAATGGCGCCGGAGGGATCGAGACGATAGCCGAGGCCGCGCACGGTTTCGATCACGTCGGCGCCAAGCTTCTTGCGCAGCCTGCCGACGAACACCTCGATCGTGTTTGAGTCGCGGTCGAAATCCTGATCGTAGAGATGCTCAACCAGCTCCGTTCTCGAAACGATGCGGCCGGCATGGTGCATCAGATAGGCGAGCAGCCGATATTCGTGCGATGTGAGCCTGATGAGATTGCCGTCGACGGTCACGCGCGCCGCCTTGGTGTCGACGCGCACGGGGCCGCACGCCATCTCGTTGCTGGCGTGGCCGGCGGCGCGGCGCAGCAGCGCGCGCAGGCGGGCCAGCACCTCCTCCATGTGGAACGGCTTGGCGACATAATCGTCGGCGCCGGCGTCGAACCCCTGCACCTTGTCGCTCCAGCGGTCGCGGGCGGTGAGAATCAGCACCGGCATGACGCGCCCGGCGCGGCGCCATTGCATCAGCACCGAAACGCCGTCCTTCTTCGGCAAGCCGAGATCGAGAATGATCGCGTCGTAGGGCTCGGTTTCACCGAGAAACAGGCCTTCCTCGCCGTCGAAAGCGCGGTCCACCGCATAGCCGGCGCCTTCGAGCGCCGCGACGAGCTGACGATTGAGGTCTTTGTCGTCCTCGACCACGAGAAGGCGCAAGGCGGTCTCCGAATTTCGATCAACGATCGGCGCGCGCCTGCATGCGTTGGCCGTTGGCCGCGTTCATGTAGACATGCAGGACATGCCCATCGCGACGCAACAAACTTATCTCATAGACGAAATCCTCGTTCCACCGGCAAAGTTTGCCGCCGAGCGGGTCGCCCTTGACCAGGGTGGCGGCCTCTTTCATCAGCTTGAACGGCTCGACAAGCTTGTGCGCGGCGATCTGGGCGCGCGTCTGTTCGGCCGTGAAACAGGTTCTGCCGGCGGCGACGCCCGGATTGGCGGACGCCAGCGCCAGAAATACCGTCATGATGGGCAGGGCTACCATTCCGCCGTGATACGGGCGCGGGGCTGAACCGCGCATGAACGGGGCCGACCCGGCCGGCGTTCGGGCCGGTCGGGTCGGCGGGCGATCAGCCGATCGGTTCGGTGGCGCGGACGCGGCCGACGATGGCGCCGAGGCCGCCGGCGGCGGCCGCCAGCGCCGCGCCGAGCGCGGAGACATCGCCGGAACGCCAGGCGAGCAGCGCGCCCGCCAGCGACGAGCCGACCGCCGCGACGGCGGACCAGATGGTTTGCGAAGCCCAGAAGGGTTTCGCGGGTTCGGGGTATTTCGGCATGGGATCTCCTTTGCTTGCGGAGGGGGAAATTCTGGCGGCGCCTTGCCTGGCCGCCGCCATGGCGAGCGCGGCGGCCTCGAGCGCGTCGACGCGGCGCGTCCAGCCGCGCCCGAAGGTCGGGAACGCGCGCAGGGCGCGCAAAAACCGCATGCGGCGGCGGCACATCTCGCGGACCAGAGCGTCGGGCCGCGCGCGCCGGCACGCGGCAAGAATTTCCCGGGCGCCGGCTGCGAGCGGCAAGCCCAACGCCGCGCGGAGCGTTCTAAGCGCGGCGGCGGGGCCGGAATTAACGGCGTGATCGAACACGACCGCATCGACGCCGAAAGGCAGATCGTCGCCGCCGACCGCATCCCAATATTCGGCGCGATAGATCGCCCCGGCCTCGGCGCGGGTCAGCGCGCGCACCTCCGCCTTCGAGACGGCGCGGCCGCGGACGCGCGCCAGCGTGGCGCGCGTGACGCCGAAATTCGTCGCCCCGCCGGGATCGCGCGGATGATCGGAATAGCCGCCTTCATAGGCGAGGGTCAGGTCAAGACAGCGTTGAAAATTCTCGTTCATGGAAAACTCCCGAAGCAGACGCATTCACGCGACGCGAAGCCAGATCGCGGGAGGCGCGACGCCTGTCGTCGTCTCGACCGCCACATAGGCCCAGACGGCGGGGGCCGGCGTCGCGTGGGGCAGGACGCGGCGCAGAATCTTGGCGGGACTGCCGGCCATGCTCGCCTGATCGAGATCCGGCGTGTTGTGCAATTGCCAGGCGTAGACCGAGGCGGCCGCCGATTGGCGCAGACCCAGCCAATATTGGCGGCCCTTGCGGAAGCCGAGGGCCGTGAGGGCCTCCTTCGCGCCCACCGTCGAGAAATCGAGATCGCCCGATTCGAACATGCGCGCGTCGGGCCGGCCGTCGGCGTTCGACCCGTAGACCAGGAGACGCCCGAGCGAGCCCGCCGACCCCAGGGCGACGCTGGCGCCGACACGGTCGACGTTCATGTCGAAGCGCGGAACGAAGGGATAGATGTCGATCCGGTCGGCTGCTCCCGCCGTGGTCGTCGTCGTCGTGCTGCACCCCGTCGTCGTGCGGATATAGCGGCCGATGTCGGGCGCGACGACAGGCGTCTCGTCGGCGCCGAAGATGTTGGCGCGGCCATTGGCGCGGCAGCGGAACAATTTGTCCGACGCGTCATACCAGAGGTCGCCGTCCTCGGGAGCGGGCGGCGGCGCGCCCTGCCCCGCCAGACGCAGCGGCGTCGCGGCGACGAGCGCGCCGCCGTTGGCCGCCGTGGCGCGCAGAACCGTTCTGAACGTCTGTCCATCGGCCGAGACCGCGACGCTGAAATCATCGTCGCCGCGCAAGCCGATTTCGGCGCGGCCGGAATAGCCCGTCTGAAAAATCTGCGACGCAACATTCGCCGCGGCGTTCTTGTTGAGATTGACGCGCAGATCGCCGCCGCCTTCCGACGCGGTCCGCGCGGTGAACAGGGCGGCGTCGAGCCTGGCGGCGAACGGATTGGCGGCGTCTGCCGCGGTTCCGAGGCCCAGGGCGATCAGATTGTCGAAACGCGACGGCGGCGGATGGGCGTCGCGCCAGGCGACGCCGTCGTGGAGAAGATCGCGATCCTCCCCGAGCACATAGAGGCGCCAACCCGCGCGCGGGGACAGAAAGCGCCAGGCGCCGTCCTGCCAGGCGGCGACCGCGTCGGCGTGACCGGCGAAGACGCCCGAGGCGCCCTCCGCGACAAGATAGCGGGCGCCCTCGTCCGGCGCGCCCGACGGCGGCGCCGCGAGACGCGCAACCACGGCAAGGTGAACGCAGGCGTCGAGAATGCGCAGCGCCTCGTTATGCGTGACGTGCTTCTGCGCCTGCGCGGCGTCGAGATAAGGCAGGCCGAGAAGGGGCGTGTCGGTCATGATGATTTGTCCTGATGCGGTTCACGCGACGGCGACGCGCGCGCGGGCTTCGAAGCCTTCGCCGACCGTCGCGCTCATCTGCGCGACGGCGATGTCGAGAAAACTCTGAGGGGCGCCGAAATCCGCCAGTTCGTCGGCGCCCGCGTAGAGCGCCGTCTGTTGCGGGACGCGCCACTGACGCATGATCGTCGCGCCGTCGTGAATGGCGATGCGATAGTCCTCACGCTCCTCTCCCAGCGGCGGATCAAGCGTCTCCCATGCGTCGCCGTCGATGCGCGCGCGACGGACGAATGTGATTTCGACGCCCGCCGTCGTGCGCCGCGCCTTCACATGCGCCGGCGCCCATGGCCTGAGCGCGTTGGCGGTCGCTGTCGTCGCGATTTCGACGAAGCTCGGGTCGGCGTGATCGCGATCGGCGGGGCCGATGCGATAGACGGCGGGCGCGCCGATATCGGAGAGCTTGTCCGTCAGCGGGAACAACGCCTCGTCGAGCAAGACGACGGGCGCGCCGGCCGCGACCGGGCGCCGCGCCAGATGGCTTTCGCCGCCAAGACCTCGCAACAGACGCGACAGACGCCAGACATTCACCGCGACGAGTTCGGCGCGCGCGAAGGACAGAATCTCCCAGGCGCCGTCCGCGCCCTGCGCGACGAGTGAGGTCTTGCCGGCCAGCGCCCCGGCGTCGCCGACAGAGGCGAGCGCGCCGCCCGCGATCTCGACGTCGAGGCTGGCCGCATGATCCCAGCGCGCGACAGGCCCGACCGGCAATGAAGAACGCGTGACGCCGACAACGGCGCGGCGCGCCGTCACGCCGACAAGATCGAACCCGCCTTCGCCGATCCGTTTCCAGACGGCGACGCGGCCTGGCCAGGGATCGGCGAAAATCGCCAGATATTGCAACGTCGGCGGCGCGCCGCGCGCCAAAGCCGGATCGAGAACATGAACGAGCGGCGGGCCGAGCGCGGGTGGCGACGGCGCGGCGAGACGTTCGGCGGGCGGTTCGACGGCGTCATAGATCGCCGGGTTCAGCGCGCGGGCCTCGACTGCACGCTCGAAGCCGTCATCGAGCCGCGTGATCTGAAAGATCCGGGCGGAGCCGGCGACGGGCAAGGCGACGCAATCGCCGATCTCGATATCGCGGCGCCGGGGCGCGAGCGTGAAGCTCGCGGTCTCGCGCGCGACCCAGAGGTCACGCAGCCAAATGTCGGCGCGACGGCGCATCTCCGTCCTGCGCATCGCCACGCCGAGCGCGGCCTGCGACACACGGCGCGACGCGCCCTCGATGCGCCGCGCCGACACGCTGGCCGGGCGGTAGTCGCGCCCGGCGTCGGAGAACGCCAACGTCAGTTCGCGCGGCAGATCAGCATCCTGTCCGCGCATCAATTGAAACAGGCGATCCTGCTTGTCCGGTGCGAGATCATCGGCTTCAAGAGCGATGATTTGCGGCGTCGAACGACTCCTGAACGCGAGCGCGCCTGACGAGACGATGGCGTCGAAACCGAACAGCGCGCCGAGACCCTCGATGGCGGCGCGCGGCGACATCGGCCGATCGACGACATAGCCCTCGACGACGCCGCGCAAATCGTTGCCCCCCGGCGCCAGCGACGTTCCGCCGGCCAACTCCGCGACGAGCGCGTCGAGATGCGCGGCCTCGAGCCGGCCGTTGAGCCAATGGCCGGTCTCATAATTGCGCGCATCGGCCCAGACGCCGCTCTGCGCCGGAAAGGCCGGGAAAGGCCGCGCATCCCAGCACCAGACATGGATGCGGGCGCGATCGACCATGCGGCCGCCATAGTGCGGCGAGACCGGATTTTCCGCGTCATAGGCGAAATGGAGCAGCGTCGCCTCGACCGCGCGCGCCTGGATCAGATCGTCGCGGCCGCCGCGCGAGAAATGCGGCAGGGCGGATTCGTCCGATTTCGGATCGGAAAAGACATTGGGCGCATTGGCGCCGCGATCGACCGCGCCGCAGCCGATCTCGACCAGCCAGATCGGCTTCGAGCATGCGGCCCATGCCGTCGGCTGCGCCGCCTCGACGCCGCCGAAACGCGGAACGTGGGCGTTCGACCACCAGCCGCGCAGATCCTTGGGGCGATAGACCCAGGGCTTGCCGTAGGCGCCGTCCGTGATGTCGCTGCGATCCTGCGCGGCGCGCGCGGAGTCGTCGGCATAATACCAATCGAACGCCTCGCCGCCGGCGACGCGGGCGCGCAGATAGTCGCGATCATGGATCGACGGCGCGACGCGCGCGTCGAGATGCGCCGCGCCGTCGCGCCAGTCGGACAGGGGCCAATATGCGTCCACGCCGACGAAATCGACATCGTTGGAAGCCCAGAACGGATCGAGCGGAAAGCGCAATTCACCTGGCGTCGGAACATGCGCGCCATATTCCGTCCAGTCGGCGGCGTAGGACAGTTTCGTCGACGCGCCGAGGATGGCGCGGGCGTCCTGCGCCAATCGCACGAGCGCGTCGACGGCGGGATAGGCGTCCGCACCGGCGCGCACGCGGGTCAGCGCCGTCATTTCGGAGCCGACGAGAAAAGCGTCGACGCCGCCGGCGTCGCGACACAGCCGGGCGTAGTGCAGGATGAAGCGGCGATAACTCCACTCGGTCGCGGGCGGTTCGACCGAACCGAAAAACGCCGCGATTTGCGCGGCGGCCAGCGGCGTCGCGTCGGGCGAGCCGTCCCGGCCCGGCGCGGGATCGCAGACAATGCGGCCGCGCCAGGGATAGGCCGGCTGGCCCGCTTGCCCCGCCCACGGATCGTCGAGCGCGTTGTCGGCGGCCACATCCATCATGACGAAGGGATAAAACGTCACATGCAGGCCGCGCGCCTTGAGGTCGCGAATTGCGGCGACAACCGTGTCGTCGTCCGGCGCGCCGCCATAGGCGGGCAGACCGTCGACCCGCGAGACTTCCCGCGCAGTCGCGCGCGTCAGGCCGGCGACGCGCCATGGCGCGCCGGGAACGACCTTGGCGCGCGTCTCGACTCGCGGCGCGACCGTGCATCGGTTGGCGCGCAAATCGTCGCCGAACCAGGCGACAACAAGCGCGACGCTTTCCAGATTCGGGCAGAGCGCCTGCAAGGCGTCGAGGGAGGCGACCCAATCGCTTTCGGCGTGCAGCACATGCCGTGTCTCGGGGCGCGTGACGCCGGCGCCGGTCGTCTTGTGGCGGGCGGCGACCGAATAGGCGTATTCGGTCGCGCCGGGAATTAGATCGACGCCGCGGATCAGCGCGCCGATCCCGCCGACGGGCCGCACGACTTCGAAACTCAGTTGCGGAATGCGATTGCCGTAATCGGCGAGCGGCAGTCGCTCGAACACGACATAGGCCAGGCCGCGATAGGCGGGCGCCTGATCCGCGCCCTCTTTGGCGACGATCAGGGGATCGGGGGCCTGCGTCTCGTCGCCGCAATGCACGCGCAGCGTGATCTTGCCAACATCGATTTCCTTGCCGTCGGCCCAGACGCGACGCACGAATGCGACGGGCCCCTCGCACAGGCCGACGGCGAAGTTGGCGAAATAGGAATATTCGGTGACGGTTGGACCTCCGCCCTTGCCGCCGCCGGCGGAGCTTTCCTTCGCCACCTCAAGGAAACGCGTCGCCCAGATGACCTCGCCGCCGATACGGGCGCGGCCATAGACGCGCGGCACGGGCGCGCCCTCGGTGGAGGACAGGCCGTGCATGGCCTTGAGGCGCGGGCCTTCGCGATGCTGAGCGCCGCCCATCAATCGCGAGTCGACATAGGAGCCGGCGACGGCGCCGACCGCGCGGCCGACGACCGCGCCGATCGGTCCGCCGATCATTTCGCCGACGAACGCGCCGGCCACCTGCAAGACAAGCGTCGCCATGGTTGGATCTTTCGGTTGCGTTCAGACGGCGCCGGGAAAGGCGAAGGCCCAGGCGATGCGCCGCCGCCACCATGGGCCAAGCGCCACTTCGGCGACGCCGGCGCCGTCATGGGCGTGGATGATCGTCGTCTCCGACGACGCGATGGCGAGATGCTTGGCGGGCGCGCCGGCGCGCCAGCGGAACAGCAGAACGTCGCCGGCCGTGAAATCCGTTGGCGCGACGGCCGTGAAATGCCGCGCGCCGGCCAGAGCCAGCGCCTCGACGCCGCAAGCCTCCGCCCAGTCCGGCGTATAGGGGCCGGCTTCTTCCGGTTCGGGGCCGACGAGCGCGCGCCAGACCCCGCGCACGAGGCCAAGGCAGTCGCAGCCGGCGCCGATGAGCGAGCCCTGATGCAGATAGGGCGTGCCGATCCAGCGGCGCGCCTCGGCGACGATGGCGGCGCGGGGGAGCGGCGCCGTCATCTGTAGAGGCTCCCGCCGTCCAGCCTGACATCGCCGGCTTTCGGCCAGGCCAGCAGCAGATCATCGCCGGGGATGTGCGGACATCCCCTGAAGTTGACGAAATTTCTGAATTTTTCCCGGCAGGCGGCGGCGCTCTTGTCGCAGCCCGCCGTCAGCACAACGGCGTCGCCGGGCGCAAGCGGGCGCGGCGGCGGCTCCCAGAACGAAAGCCGCGCTTGCGTTTCCGCGCCGCGATGGGTGCGCACCGCGCATGTCGCGCCCGCGGCGGCGCCGGTTGCGATCCGGCAGGAGCCGCCTGTGAACCAATCCTCTGGCCAGGCGCCCACTTCGACACCGACAAACCCATCTTCGCCAAGCGCCGCGACAACGCCGGCGACATCGATAAGGCCACGATCGAGACCGCAGCGGGCGTCGCCGAGATCGGCGTCGCAGGCCGTCTGATAGACCCGGCCGCGCTCCTGATCGAGTTCGTGCGCCAGCGACCGCAATTCGGTGGTGAAGGCGTTTTCCGAGCGGCGCACCTCGCCGATCGCGTCGATGGACAGGAGCAGGCGATGGCGCGGCGACTGCCAGTCGACCAGCCAGGTTTCGACGCTGGCCCCGTCGTAGAGACCGGCGGCAAGATCGCTTTCCGCGAAGCCTTCTGCGACCAGGGCGCCGGCGATTTCAGCGCCGCCGACGGCAAAGCCGAGCGCCGTTTCGCCGCGCGTCGTTTCGAAACCCGGAGCGCATTCATAGGTCAGGCCATCGATAACGAGGTCGCGATCATGATCGGTGAAGCCGCGCGCAAACCCGTCGCGCCGGACGAGGCGCCAGCAACGGCAGAACGCGGCGGCCTCCGCGTCCAGTCGGGCGCGAAGTTCTGGAGAAACGGCTCGCATGGGCGCCTCAGGGGAAAATTTCGACGATGGGGATGGTCGGGATCTCGCCGGCCTCGAAGGCCGCGAGATCGATTTCGAGATAATCGGCGTCGAAACGAACGGGCACGTCGAAGATGAAGCCCGCCGTCACCGCCGCGCCCGGCGCCGGGGCGCGGCCGTCGCGGAAGACGATGAGACCGGCGGCGGCGTCGAGATCATAGTCGACGCCGGGCGCCTGCTCTGCGCCGGCGACGGCGGTGCGCACCGACCCGGCCACGGGTTTGACGATGGGCCGAACATAGGGCGCGAAATCGACGCCATAGGTTTTGACGATCTGGAAAGTCAACCGCGCCCCGTCGCCCTGCCCCAGCGCCTGGTCGGTTGGCGTCGGCTGGCGATCCGGCGCGCAGGAGCGATTGTCCAGCCGGTCGCGCCAGCGGAACCCGTGGAGACGGCCGCGCCGCTCCTCGAAAAAGGTCACGACCTCGGCCAAAGCGGCGAGCGATTTCACGCCATAGCCCGCGTCATAGCGCCGCCGCGCGTGCGCCCAGCGGGCGTTGCGGCTTTCGCGTCCCGAGCCGGTTCGGACGATTTCCGTGCGTCTTTCCGGTCCGCCGCGGCTATGCAGGGCGATATCGAGCGGAAATCTCACGTCGTGAAAGGCCATCATGCGGATTGATCCCGGGCGAGCGGTCGCTTAGAGAGACCGCTGGAAATTTGGGCGTCGGGCGCAGCCCTGACGCGATCTGGAGTTTGGAAATGAGCCATACGAAGCACGACCTGCACGACGAATTCCCCGAGCATGTCGCGGCCATGCACGCGATGCGGGAAAAAAATCCCCATTTCGCGCACCTGATCGAGCAGTACAACGAGGTCAATCTGGCGATTTACCGTGTCGAAGCGCAGATCGAGGCGACGGACGACTTCCATCTGGAAGACATGAAGAAGCAGCGCCTGCATCTGCTCGACCAGATCACGGCCGCCCTGCCGCACAAGTAAGCCGCGCTCACAGACCCCGATTGCCGCGCGCGACGGCGCGGGCGAGCGCGGCGGCGATCTGCCCCTCGGATCGCCGGAAACTTTCGGCGTCCGGCGTGGCGATCGAGACGTTGACGGCGACGGGGCGGGACGCCCCACCCTGCGCGGCGACGCCAAGGCGTCCGTCCGAACCACGCGCCAGCGGCAAGATCGCTTCCGCGCCGCGTTCACCCATCAGGCCGAGCGATTTGCCGGAGCCGAAAAAAGTGGGGCTGGCGACGACGCCGCCCTCGGCGAAGGGCGCAACCGGCGTGGCTCCGCCCGCGCCGACGAGGCCGCCCAGCCCCGACGTCAGCATCGATGTCAGGCCTTGCGTCAGCGGCTGAAGGCCGGCGCTGAGGAACACCTTCGTCAGCGACGCTGCGATGATCGTCAGCGTTTCGTTGAAGGATTTGCCGCCGACGATGGCCGAGGCGAAAGCGTTCGACAACGTCTTCGACACCCTGAGGGCCGAAGCGTCGATGCCTTCGAGGGTCGCCTTGACCGCCGTGAGGTCGGAAACGGCAAAGGCGGCGGCGTCCGGTCCGTCAATATCGGCGCTCATCAATCATCTCCTGTCCGGAAAGGCGGCCATCAGCGCGCGCAGGTCGTCGCGCGCCGGCGCGCCGGATAATTTGCCGAAAACGCCTTCGGCCGCGGCCGCCAGCTCGCGCGGCGTCATCGACCAGAAGGCTTGCGGCGTGTGCCGCAGGACGCCGAGCCCGAAAGCCATCGCCTCGCCCCAGGGGAAGGGAGCGGGAGCGCGGCGGGCTTTGGCGCGGCTGTCGGAGCCGGGGCTCAGGCGTCCTGCGGCGTCGGAGGGTTTGCGGGCGCGTCCTTCGTCGGCGCGGCGTCGCCGAATGTCGCGGCCAGCAGATCGGCCGCGATCCGGACGTAGCCCGGCAAGCCCCCCGAAACCTTCAATGCGGCGACCTCCGCGTCGCTCATGGCGTGACCTGCGCCGCGCAGGCCGCAGCCGATGATGATCAGCAGATCGCGCGCCGAGACGCGGCCGGCGTCGAAACGCGCCGCGAGATCGTTGAGATCGCGCGCCGCGAAGGCCGCTTCCATTTCGGCGAGCGCTCCCAGCGTCAGGCAGAGCGCGTAGTCGCGCCCGTCGAGCCGCGCGAGAATCTCGCCGCGATACCGATTCGCCATGACGGGCCTCACAGCGGCGCGAATGTCAGAGCGCCGGCCGATTCCAGCGCGATGTCGAACGTGACCTCGCCGGCGTGTTCGCCGCGATAATCGAGGCTGACGATCTGGAACGGTCCGCCGATCGCGCCGAAATCCGGCACGACGATCTGCCAGGGTCGAATCAGACCGTCGAAAAACATCTGGCGGATCAGCGCGTCGGATTGCGCGTCTTTGAAAATGCCCGCGCCGGCGATGGAGGCGCGGCGCACGCCCGCGCCTTCCAGCAGTTCGCGCCAGCGGCCGACCGATTCCGCGTGGGTGACGTCGACCGTATCGGCGTTGAGCGCGAGGCGGCGCGTGCGCAGGCCGGCGACGCTCACCAGCGCGCCGGCGTCGTCCGTCGTCTTGAGCAACAGATCCTTGCCCTTTTGTGCGGCCATCGGAGCCTCCTATTCGAGAATTTCGAGCGTCGCGCGAAACCGCAGCGAGGCGCGGGCGAAGCGGCCGGCGTTGTCGCGGCGCGTTTCGAGCGAGAGAAAGCGCAGGTCGACCAGGCGATGGCCCTCCACCGCGAGCGGCGCCTCGTCGAGCGCCGCCGCGAGACGTTGGGCGATGGCGAGCGCCCCGGCGAGGCCGCGCTGCGTCGTCCAGACATGCAGAACGACGAACTGCTCGACGCCCGGCGACAGCGAGGCGGACCAATCGCGCGCCTGCGCGTCGCCAAAAGCAACGTAGGGATGCACGGCGCCCGCCGGCGCTTCGTCGAAGAAGCCCGCGACGCGCGACGTCAATTCCGGATCGGCGGCAAGGCGCGCGCGCATCGCCTTGCGCAGGGCGAGGACGGCCGAAAGGCTCATGACGCGATCTCCTCGCAATCACAGACGAGACGGTCGCCGCGCGCGTCGGTCTCCCGCGCGGCGTGAACGAGAAAAATGCGCACGCCGAAGCGCAGGCGCACGCCCGGCCTCACATCGTCGCGACGGCGCGTCGTGACTCGATGCGTCAACGTCCATTCGTCGCGGCCGGCGACGAAGCGGTCGGCGGCGCGGACAGGCGCGATCTCGCCCCAGAGCATGGGCCCGGCGACATAGGTCCGCACGAAGCCGCCGAAGCCGTCGGCCTCGTCGCGGGGGGGCTCCAGAACAAGTCTGTGGCGCAGCGCGCCGATCGCCGGCGCTCTCATGACAACCTCGCGCGAACAAAGGGGGCGAGGAGATCGGCGACCACCGCCGGCGGCCGCGTATCTTCGCGATGTTCGAACCAGGCGGCGACCAGCGCGCGGATGGCCTGGCGCAGCGGCGCGGGCGTGTCCTGCGCCGCGCCATAGCCGAATTCGGCGTCGATTTCGATGACGCCGGACAGGCTCGACGCGATGCGGACGCGCGGATCTTCGGCGGCGCCGACGACGCTCCATTGCGACGGCGCCAGCTCGTGCGTCTGGCCTTCGGCGCCGACGATGCGAACGGCGACGACATGGCGCAGCGGCGCGAAAGGCAGGCGGTGTTCGCCGTCGCGCGAATTTCCGTCCCGGCGCATGCGCCAGACCTGCGCGACGAGTTTGCGCCGCGTGAAAGCCTCGACATGGGCGCGGGCGGCGGCGATCAGCGCGGCGACAAGCGAATCCTCGTCGTCAGCGTCGAGGCGCAGCCACGCTTTCGCCTCGGCCAGAGACACAGGCTCCTCCGCCGGAGCGGCAAGGAGAAACGACATTTTCCAGTCTCCCGATTTTGCGCGGCCGGGCTGCGCGTGCGATACAGGCCGCATGACAACGCTCCGCACAGTTTTGCGCCTCTGCGCGATGGCGGCCGTCGCGCTCTGCGCCGGACAGGCGCGCGCGATTGTCGGCGAATCCGCGCCGGCGCCCGATCTCGCGCCCTACACGGTGATGGTGCTCAAGCGTGGCGTCGACAGCGCCGGATTCTGCAGCGGCGCCGTCGTCGCGCGCGACGTGGTGCTGACGGCGGCGCATTGCGTCGCCGGCGTCGCCCATACGCGCGCGCATTTTCGCGGACGCGACGGCGCGCCTGTGCTGCTTGACGTGGCGGCCATCGCGACGCATCCCGAATTCCGCGCCGACGCGGTGAAGGCGCGCGCGCGTTCGATCGATCTGGCGCTGGTGCGGCTGGCGCGGCCGCTGCCGGAGCCTTTCGCCGAGGTCAATCTGGCCGAGGACCGCGCCGGCGTCGGCGAAAGCGTTCGCCTCGCCGGTTTCGGCGTCACGCGCGCCGGCGCGCCGCAGAGCGGCGGCGCCTTGCGCGCTGCGGCGCTCAACGTGCGGGCGCCGGCCTCCGCGATTCTGATGTGGGCGGAAGGACGCAACGGGCGCGTCGGCGCCTGCACGGGCGATTCCGGCGCGCCGGTCTTCGACGGCGGCCGCAATCTGACGGCCATCGTCGCCTGGGCCTCGCGCGATTGCGGGACTTTGACGCAAGGCGCGTGGATCGCGCCCCAGCGCAGCTGGATCGACAAGACCCTCGCCGGCTGGGGCCATCGTTGACGCATCAGGACGCGGCGAATTTCATCAGCTTGATGGCGTCGAAATCCTGCACGCCGCCGCCGACGCGTTTGGTCGTGTAGAACAGGACGTAGGGCTTGGCGGAATAGGGATCGCGCAGCACGCTGACCCCCTGCCGGTCGACGACGACATAGCCGCGGCTGAAATCGCCAAAGGCGATGGCGGCCGCGTCGGCGGCGACATCGGGCATGTCCTCGGCCTCGACGACCGGGAAATTCATCAGCGTCGCGGCGGCGCCGGGCGAGGCGGGCGGCGCCCAGAGATATTCGCCGGTCGTCGTTTTCATCTTGCGCACCAGGGCCTGCGTCTTGCGGTTCATGACGAAGCGGGCGTTCTGGCGATAGCCGGCCTTGAGCGCATAGACGAGATCGACGAGCGCGTCGGAGGGATCGCTCGCGGCAAAGGCCCCGGCCGCGCCCGACGGCACATAGCCAAGCGCGCCCCAGGCCCATACGGCGTTGTCGACGCGCGGAACGGCGAGGAAGCCTTTCGGCCTCGCGACGCCGTCGCCGTTGACGAAAGCGGCGCTCTCCTGTTCGGCGAAGACGGCCTGAACCTCTTCGGCGATCCATTGCTCGATGTCGACGACGGCGTCGTCAAGCAGCGTCTGGGTCGCGGCCGGCATGGCGTAAAGCTCCATGGCCGGAAAGGTCATGTCGGCGATCTGCTGCGTCGCGCTCTGCCCGCGGGGATCGGCTTCGGAGGTCCAGCCGGCCGCCGGGCCGCTGGTCGAGAACGCCTTGCGCAGGCTTGGGCCCGAGATCATCCGCACCGAGGCGATGGCGCGGATGGGCGAGGCCAGAGACAGCCGGCGCAGGATATCCTGCTCGGCCGGCTGCGGCACAAGATAGCCGCCGTCGGGACCGGAGCCCGCTGACAAAGCCTTGGCCTCGATCTGTTTGAGCGAGGCCGTCTCGCCGCCGCGCATGTAGCGCAGGAAGGCGTGCTTGTGTTCGCGCGCAGCCGCGTCGTCGCGCGCCGGCTCGGTCGCGGCGAGGCGCGGACGGGCGCGGTCAAGGGCGACGCCGTCGAGGCGGCGCTTCGTTTCGTCGAGAACGCTTTCGATGCGCGCGACTTTTTCCTCCGTCACGACATCGGCGCCGAGACGGGTTTCGATCTGCGCGAGTCGTTCGTCGTTGGCGTCGCGGAAAGCGGAAAAAGCGCGATGGAACTCCTCGAAGGCGGACGACACCTCGGCGGGCGTCGATTTGGTTTGGAGGCGCGGATCGGCGGATTCGATATGCATGACTGATCCTTATCGAAGGTTGGCGGCGGCGAATGAAATGCGGGCGGCGAGATCGTCGCGGGGCGGCGGGACGCGCTTGACGGAGGACACGCGCGCCTGCGGCAACATCGGGAAGGTGACGAGCGAGATTTCCCAGAGGTCGACCTTGTAGAGGCGGCGCACGCCGCTCTTGCGGTCGGTGACGGCGCGCTGCGCGCGGAAGCCGATCGAAAGGCCATCGATGGCGCCCTCGCGCATCAGCGCGTGAATCTCGCGGGCGCGGGCGACGTCGAGATTGAGACGGCCCGCGACCTTAAGCCCGCGCGCATCCTCGGCGACATGATCCCAGACGCCGACGGGCTCGCGCGGGTCATGGCTCCACAACATCCTGATGCTTGCGGCGCCGCGCGCGCCCAGCGAGTCGCGAAACGCGCCGGGCATGATTTCGTCGCGTCCCATGTCGACCATGCCGAACAGGCTGGCGTAGCCCTCGAAGGCGCCGGCCTGCGTCGGCCGCGACACGGCGAGCGCAGAGCGTTTGATCTCCAGCGCCGGCGGGACGAACGGGGACGAGGCGTCGAGGCGGGCCATCAGCGGGCCTCCTTGCGCGGGCCCGCCGGCTCGCCAGGACGGTGACAGAGGGATTCCAGCACGCGCACGAAGGCGCGGATGACCGCGCGTGGTTCGGCGCGAACCTTGCGGTGGGCGCGCGCGGCGCGCGGAGACAGACGAAGCCGGTTCATGATTCTCCTCCGAAGCGGCGGTTGAAGCGCGCCAGCGCGCGCACGAAATCGTCGAAGCGGCGGTTGGCCGCCGCCAGCTCGCGCAAGGTCCAGGCGAGCAGGGCCGAGGCGCCGCTGGCCCACAGAAACAGCGCGAGATGGGCGAGATCGCCGCGCTCGACGATGGCGGCGCTCACCTCGCTCACGCCGCGCCCGTCGACGCGTAGCCGGCGGCCTCGCGCTTTTCGTCGCGGGTGAGGAAGTCGGCCGCGCCGATGCGCCGCCACTCGCTTTCGCGATCCTGGGCGAGCGCGTCGAGACGGTCGGCGTCGTAGTCGAAGCGGAACGGTCCGTAGGCGGCGGACAGCCACTGGGCGAAGGCGGCCTGCGTGCGGGCGACAAGCGGGATCACCGTCTGGCGCCAGAACACGCGATTGGCCTCCTGATAGTTCGAGAACGTGTTGTCGCCGGGCAGGCCGAGCAGCAGCGGCGGCACGCCGAGCGCCAGCGCGATCTCGCGCGCGGCGACGGCTTTCGCGGCGATGAAGTCCATATCCTTCGGCGTCAGCGACAGGGCTTTCCAGTCGAGGCCGCCTTCGAGCAGCAGCGGGCGGCCGGCGTTGCGCGCGCCCTGAAAACTTTCCTCCAGTTCGGCCTTCAGACGATCGAACTGTTCCTGCGCCAGATGGCCGGAGCCGCCGTAGACGAGCGCGCCGGAGGGTCGCGCCGCATTGTCGAGCAAGGCCTTGTTCCAGCCCGTGGCGGCGTTGTGAATGTCGATGGCGGTCTGCGCGGCGGCGAGCGGCGCGAAGCCGTAATGATCGTCGAGCGGATTGGCGAGCCGAAGATGCAGGATCGGCGGCAGACCGCCCGGCGCGGCGTCGAAGCGGATTTTTTCGCAGCCGACGCTGTATTCATAGGCCGCCGGCCAGCCGCTGGCGGCGGGCGCGACAGCCATGCGATCGGCGCGCAGGCCGTGCAATTCACGCGGAACGCCGTCGAGCGCGACGCATTCGACATAGGCGTCGCCGAACAGGATCAGGCTCGTGTAGAGCCTTTCGAGCAGGTCCGATCCCGTCGACAGTGGCGCCGGACGGCGCAGCAGCGACAAGGCCGGATGCGCGTCGTTCTCGACGCCGTTTTCACGCGCGATCCAGGGCACGGAGGCAGCGGCCTCGGCCATCATGCGCACGGCGCGATAAACAATGGCGTTGCGCTCATAGCCGGCGCGAATCAGCGCGACGTTGTTGCGCGGCGTCCAGCGCGGCGCGCCCGGGCTGTGAAGCGCGACGAGCGCGTCGGCGCGCGAGGCCTTGGCTTCGGGCGCGCGCGGCGGCGCCGCCGCGCCGAACAGGCGGGAGAGGAAGGAGGGCATCGGAACCTCTTGCGTGACTTCAGATCGCGCGCAGGCGCGGCGCGGCTTTCGGCGTCAGCGCGAGATGCGTGACCGCCCAGACGAGCGCGTCGAGCCGGTCGGGGCTACGGCCGTTGGCCAACCCGTCCGGCCCGAAGCCGCACATCTCGTCCTCGAGTTCGGCAAAGCGGCCGGCGTGGCGCGCCCTGCCCTGCTCGTAGAGCTGCGCGACCGGCGCGGCGCGCAGATATTTGCCGCGCGAGGCGCGGACCATGACCACCGGAACCGAGGCGTCGGCCTCGGCCATGACGGCGGCGACCATTTCGCCGCCCTGATTGACCTCGGCGACGAGCGCGTCAGCCTCCAGCCGGTGATAAAGCGCCAGGGCGACGCGCGCCCATTCCCCAGGCCTGGCGGCGCCGAGCGTGGCGTCGGCCAGCACGTGAACGATATTGGCGGCGTCAAGGCCGGCGGCAACGACGCCACAGCAGTCGGCGCGGCGGCCCGACGAGGCCGGCGGATCTACGGCGACGACGATGCGCTTCAGAGACGGCGGCGCCTCGACGCGCAAGGCTTCAAGCGCGTCGCGCGTCCACAGCGCGCCGACGCGCTCCTCGACGATCTCGCCGTCGAGTTCCTGGCGACCGAGCAAGGCGCCGGCGAATTCCTCCTCCATCTCCGCCAGGAAATCAGGCGCGAGATGTTCCGCGTTGTCGTGCGTGCGGGCGCGGGTGACGGCCGCGCGCGGATGGGCGAGCAGGCGGCGCAGCAGCGGCATCGGCCGCGGCGTCGTCGTCACCAGCCGGCGCGGGCGTTCGCCGAGGCGCAGGCCGAATTGCAACATATTCCAGGTCGCATCGGCGTGGCGCCATTTGGCGAGTTCGTCGCACCAGGCGGCCTCGAACTGGGGCCCGCGCAAACTGTCGGGATCCTCCGCCGAAAAGACCTGCGCCACCGCGCCGTTGTCCCAGACGAGTTGGCGGCGAGAGGGCAACCAACGCGGCCGCTCGCGATGGGCGTGGGCGGCGAGGACGCCCGATACGCCCTCAACCATCACATGCCGCACGTCATCGGCCGTTTCGCCGACGAGCGCGATGCGGCCGACGGGGCGCGCGGCAAAATCGCGCAGACCCAGGGCGAGGCCGCGCACCCATTGCGCGCCGGCGCAGGTCTTGCCGGCGCCCCGGCCACCGAGAAACAGCCAGATCGTCCAGGCGAGACCGGCTTGCGACAGGCGCGGCGGATATTGGAACGGCTTGGCGCGCAGACCCCATTCCTGCCCGAGCAGGCGGATCTGACGCGGGTGAAGCTCAGTCAGCAGTTGGCCGAGACGGCCGGCCCGGCGGGCCTGGCCAAGAATATCGCGAAAGGTCGGAAGCGGCTCGTCAATGCGCACGTTTCTCCCTCGGTTCGGACCGGGCGGTCGGTCAGTCGTCTCCGCCCGCATTTGTGGAGCATGCCGGAAACCTACATGAGCAGCGGCAGGGTGTCAATGATTAATTTCCTAAATAGGATTATTTTGCTGCGCATCGGCTTTGCGCTTGATCAATGTCAGATGCCGGGGAAATGCCCCAATGGCGACAGGAATGTTTGGGGCAGGCTATGCAGCTCAGCGCGCTCGAGCACGCGTCGTTGAAACAATTGCCGTTGTTTGCCCGGCTCGCGCCCGAGGCGTTCGAGCGCGCGGCGGATTGTCTGCGTCTTGAGACCTGCCGCGTCGGGCAGACCATTTGCCGGCAGGGCGAGGTGGCGCGGGGGGCCTTCGTCGTCGTCGAGGGCTGGATCAAGCTGGCGCGGGTCTCGGCCACCGGCGCGGAGACCGTCATTCACATCTGTTCGCGCGGCCAGAGCTTCGCCGAGGCGGCGGCGCTGACCGGCACGCCGCACGAATGCAGCGCGGAAGCGGTGAGCCCGGCGCTGGTGGCTCGCCTGCCCGCGACCTGCCTGACGCAGCTCATGACGGATCTGCCGAATTTCGCCTCGGCGCTGCTGCTGTCCGTCTCGGCGCAGACGCGGGCGCTGATGGACGAGATCGAATCGCTCAAGGGCGTCAGCGTCGACCACAAGGTCGCCCAATTCATTCTGTCGCAATGCCCGGCGAGCGCGGAGAACTGGCGCTTCCGCCTGCCCTACGGTAAGCGCCTCATCGCGGCGCGGCTCGGCATCAAGCAGGAGACGCTGTCGCGGTCGCTGGCCCGGCTTCGGGCGCTCGGCGTCGAAACGGGCGACACGTCGCGCGAGATTGCCGTCGCCAATGTCCAGCGGCTGAGGATCGAGGCGTCGAAATTGACCCGCGAACCCATCCGCGCCTGACTCAGCCTCCCGGCTTGCGTCGCGAACGCGCCGGCGTTCGATTCGGCCAGGCGACGATGCGCATCGGGTATTCGTCGATATCCAGTTCGTGTTCGAGCGCCGACACCCGGCCCCGGGCCGAAACGCCCGCCGCATGCACCGTTTCGGGATCGCCCGAGACAAGCGGGTGCCACCAGCGCAAATCCTTGCCTTCCGCCCGCAGGCGATAGGCGCATGTCGGCGGCAGCCATGGCAGCGTGCGCGCCGTCTCGGGCCGCAACGTGACGCAATCCGGGACGCGGGCGGCCCGATTGGGATAATCGCCGCAACGGCAGGTCGCCGCCTCCAGCAATTCGCAGCCGATGTCGGTGAAATGGATGTCGCCGGTGTCCTCGTCCTCCAGCTTGACGAGGCAGCAACGGCCGCAGCCGTCGCACAGGCTTTCCCATTCCTGGGCCGTCAAGTCTTCCAGCGGCTTGCGCCAGAAGGGGCGGTCGGATTCGGTCATCGCATCTCCGGCGTCGCGACCGCGACGCGTCCATGTCCAAATTTCGCCGTGACGGAGAGGTTCTCTCCCGCTGTCCCATTCCGGGACAGGGCCGACGGCATGGCGTTTGCGTTGTGCATCGCCCGGGCGGCGCAGGTCGTCAAGGGGTTGACGAAGTGTTAATGGAATGGCGGATGCGGGGCGGCGACGCCCTGGACCCCGCGTGACCGGAGCGGCCGATCGTGGCTGACGATTATCGAAACTCGCCGACGATCCGCCGTCTGGCCCGCGCCGCGCTGGCCTTCGACGCCTGGGTCAATTCGTCCGTCTACGATCTCGGCCAGGCAGGGCGGCGGGTTTATTCCGGCTTTCAGTTGTTCATGGAGCGGTTTCATGTCGCCGGCTGGCGGCGCGGCGCCGTCGAACTCGCCTGTGAGGGCCTCACTCTGGGGCTGGGCGCCTCGATCGTCGCGCTGACGCTGGCGGCGCCGGCCTTTCGCGAAACCAGCGAGGATTGGCTGAAGAAGCAGGAGCTGGCCGTCACCTTCCTTGACCGCAACGGCCAGGAAGTCGGCCGGCGCGGCATCCGCCACGACGATTCCGTGCCGCTCGATCAGGTGCCGGAACATCTCATTCAGGCGGCGCTGGCGACGGAGGACCGCCGCTTCTTCGAGCATTTCGGCATCGACGTCATCGGCACGATGCGGGCGCTCACCGTCAACGCCCGCTCCGACGGCGTGGTGCAGGGCGGCTCGTCGATCACCCAGCAGCTCGCGAAAAACCTCTTTCTCTCCAACGAGAGAACGATCGAGCGCAAGATCAAGGAAGCGTTCCTGGCGCTTTGGCTGGAGGCCAATCTCAGCAAGCGCGACATTCTCAAGCTCTATCTCGACCGCGCCTATATGGGCGCCGGCAATTTCGGCGTGCAGGCGGCGTCGGCCTTCTATTTCGGCAAGACGGTGCGCGAAATCACGCTGGCGGAGGCGGCGATGCTCGCCGGCCTGTTCAAGGCGCCGACGAAATTCGCGCCGCACATCAATCTGCCGGCGGCGCGCGCGCGCGCCAACGACGTGCTGAACAACATGGTCGAGGCCGGCTATCTGACGCGCGCGCAGGTTCACGCCGCCGAAGTCAATCCGGCGACGCCGGTCGACCGACACCGCGACGTGACGCCGGACTGGTATCTCGACTGGGCCTATGAGCAGGTGAAAAAGATGTCGGCCGCCGGCCAGCTTGGCGACGACCGCGTGCTGACCGTGCGCACGGCGCTGGATTCCGGTCTTCAGAAACACGCCGAGACGGTCATCGAGGACCAGCTGCGGCAGTTCGGCCCGCAATACCGCGCCAGGCAGAGCGCGGTCGTGGTGATGGAGCCGACCGGCGCGGTGCGGGCCATCGTCGGCGGCCGTGATTACGGCGCGAGCCAGTTCAACCGCGCCACCGACGCGTTGCGTCAGCCGGGCTCGTCGTTCAAGCCGTTCGTCTATCTGACCGCCCTGCTCACCGAACGGTTCAAGCCGACGACGATCGTCGTGGATTCGCCGATCTGCATCGGCAACTGGTGTCCGCAGAACTACGGCGGCTCGTTCGCCGGCGCCGCGCCGCTATCGGTGGCTCTGGCCAAGTCGTTGAACACCGTGGCGGTGAAGCTGTCCGTCAGCATCGGCGAAGCCTATTGGCCGAAGAGCCGCGGCTATCATCAGGGCAAGATCGCGGAGCTGGGCCGCTCGAAAATCATCGAAACGGCGCGGCGCATGGGGCTGTCGACGCCGTTGACGGACACGGTGTCGCTGCCGATCGGCGCGGCCGAGGTGACGGTGATCGATATGGCGACGGCCTATTCGGTCTTCGCCAACGGCGGCCGCAAGGCGCCGCCCTATGCGGCGATCGAGGTGATGAACAGCCACGGCGACGTGATTTTCCGACACGACCGCGACGCCGAGCCGCTGCAGCACCTGTTCAACCCGACCATCATCGGCGACATGGCGTCGATGATGCACAAGGTGGTCGAGGAAGGGACCGCGCGGCGCGCCCAGCTCGAGGGCGGGCACAAGGCGGGTGGCAAGACCGGCACCACCAACAGCTACAAGGACGCGTGGTTCGTCGGCTTCACCGGACATTTCACGGCGGCCGTCTGGTATGGCAATGACGACAACAGCGATATGAACAACATGACCGGCGGCACGCTGCCGGCGCAGACCTGGCGCGAGATCATGGCCTATGCGCATCGCGGGCTGGAGCCGAAACCCCTGCCCGGCGTGCCGCTTGCGCCGGTGGCGGCGGCGCCGGCGGCGCGCGGCTCGATCGTCGAAATGGGCGCGGCGCAGCGACCCGCGACGCTGACGCCGCGTTCGCTCGAATCGCTCGAGGCCATCGGCGGCCTGTTTCGCGCAGGACGGCGGGCGGAAGGCGGCGTGACCTATTCGGTCGGCGGCGCGCTCGCCCACACCGGGAGCGGATCAGCGTCGGGCGGCGGGTTCAGATCCGTCGGCGGAAAAATAGAGATGCGCTAGCGTCTGCGGCCACAGCTCCGTTCGACCGCTTCCGCGCCACGAATCATCTGCAATTGCCCGATGAAATGCTCTAGAATCTCAAGCGCGCGGGAGCGTCCCGCTCTTGCGCGAGGGTCCATGGCAGGCGCGATGCGGTGACGACTTTTATCAAGATGCTCGCGGCGGCGCTGGCAGGCGTCTGCATCGGCCTCCTGACGGTCGATATGGCGATCGTGCGCGACGCCGGCTTCGGTTCGGCGGCGGCGGGCCCATGGACGGCGTGGCTCAAACGCGGCGCGCCGGATCCTGATCCTTACACCCGCGCGGCGATCGCGCGTTTCGGCGAAATCCCCCTGGGGCCGGGAGAGGGCCTGTCCTTCGTCGCCGGCGCGGATTCCGCCGGCGCGAGGTTCTCGGGCGCCTGCGACTACCGCATCGTCGGCAAGCCAATCGCGACGCGATTCTGGACGCTGTCGCTGCTCGACCCGGCGGGTGCGCGCCCCGCCAACGGCGACGCGCGCGCGGTCTTTACGTCGCAGGAGATCCTGCGGAGCGAGGACGGCGCATTTGAAATCGTCGCCTCGGCCCGCGCGCGCGCCGGCAACTGGATCGCGGCGCCGGAGACCGGCGCGTTCATGCTGATGCTGAGCCTTTATGACGCCAGCGTCGGGACGACGGCCGGCACGATCGCGACCGCCGGCCTGCCGCGCATCGAGAAAGGCGACTGCCGATGAAAGCCGCCCGCCGCCTCGGCGGATTTTTCCCTTACGCGCTCGGAGTCGTCCTTGTCGCGGGCGTCGTGCATATTGTGTCCGTGCTGGCGATGCCGGCTCTGGCGCCGCGCGACGCCTATGCGCGCTTCGGCGAATGGGCGCCCGTCAACGAGCTCGCGCCGGCGCCCGAGAGCGCGCGCGACGGCGCCGCGCCAGCGCCCTTCAACGATCCGGCGATGCTGATCGCCGCATGCCGATTCGATCTTTCCGGCGGTCCGGTGCGCGTCGCGGCGACCGTCGATCGTGAACATTTCCTGTCGATGTCGTTCCAGGGGCGCACGGGACGCATCTTCCACTCGCTCACCGACCGCGGCGCGCTGCGCGACCGGATCGACGTGCTGCTCCTGCGTCAACAGGACGTCGAGGCGGTCGAGGACGCGGAAAGCGAAGATGAGGCGCATCAGACGCTGCGGCTCGTCGCGCCGACGACGACCGGACTCGTCATCGTGCGGTCGCTGGCGGAAAGCCCTCAGGATCGCGATGCGGCCAGGGCGCGGCTGCGCAATGTCAGATGCGCCGTGGAGCCGCCGGCCTAGACGAGGGGCGACCGCTCAGGCCTGCTTGCGGGTTCGGCGCGGCCGCGTCGGCGAGGCTCCCGAGGCGCGGCGCACGCGCGGCGCCGGCGCGGTCGGCTCGACATAGGCCGTATAGCGCACGCCGGTAAAAAAAAGGATCTGCGCCGCCCCTTCGCCGGCGCGCGGCTCGCGCGTCGCAACCGCGCGCCTTGCAAGATCGAAATGAATGATTTGGCCCATGACGTCCTCAGGCGGAACCGGCAAACAGCGGCCAACGCCGCCTTTCTCCATTCGACGGGCTCATGGTTAATTTTGCGTCAACACATCGCCGCTAGTCTGGAGCAAATCATCAGGAACGGGCCGATTTCATGCTTCGAGATTTGCACCAGCGCCTCGCCGCGATTCATGTCGACGCAAAAGGCGACAACGACGACATGAAGCCCGTGATGATGCGGGCGCTGACGGATCTTTTCACAAGCCGACCGCATCACACCGCCGAGGAGATCGCCCGGTTCGAGGAGTTCGGCGCGCGGCTGCTCGACAAGGTCGACGCGGGCACGCTGGCGATCGTCGCGCGCAAGCTGGCGCCCTATCCGCTGACGCCGCGGCCGATCATCGAAACCCTGCTGGAGCGCGGCGGCTCCGCGGCGGCGACGACGCTGGAGCTTGCGCCGCGAATCGAACGCCGCCGGCTGATCGCGGCGGTCGCGCAAGGCTGCGTCGACAGCGCCGTCGCCGTGGCCCGCCGAGCGGACATCGACGACGAGATCGTCACGGCGCTCTGCGAGCGGCCGGACATCGAATCGCTGCGTGCGCTCGCGGAAAACATGGCCATCACGCTTGCGCCGACGGAAACGCGGCGCCTGCTTGCGCGCGCGCGGGATGACGCGGCGCTCGCCAGAGCGATGCTGCGCCGGAACATCCCGGGGCGCGACGCCGCTCCGTTGTTTCTGCACGCCGACAAGGCCATGCGCGCGGAAATTCTGCGCTGCGCGCGCGCGGCGGGACTCGGCGCCATCGGCTGCGTCGACGACGAGACCTTGTCTCCCACCCTTGCCGAAATCGAACGCTACGCCCGCGATCAGGACTGGAGCCGTTTCGCCTTTCGCCTGGCCATGGCGCTGGCGCTCAGGATCGAGGATGTTCGCCGCGTCATGGGCGACGCCAGCGGCGAGGCGCTGGCCGTAGCGCTGGCCGCGATCAGCGCGCCCCCGTCCATGGCCGCGCGCGTCTTCATGTGCCGCGAGCCGGGGATCGCGCATTCCTATCCGTCGGTGCTCGAACTCTCCGGGCTCGTGGGCTCGCTCACGACGACGGAGGCGCGCGATCTGCTGACGCGCATTTTCGGCGAACAGAGCCGTCCCGCCACTCCGACGCGCCGCATCGGCGCGCATCTCGGTTATTACGATCAGCAGGCGGCGGCGCCTGGCGGCGCGAAGCGGCCCTCGCCCCATGTCGCGCCAGGCAGCGGCGCGGCGGCCATGGTGTCGCGCTTCATGCGGCGGGAGAACTGAGATCGGTCAGACGAGATCAAGGAAGACGCGGCCGCCGCGATCCTCCACCTCGACGATCCAGATATCGGGATCGAAGCGCAGCTCTCGCTGAAGCATGGCCTCGATCTCGCCGGGGTCGCGCCAGTCCTGCGCATGGGCGCGGGCGAAGGCGCGGTCCTGCCCGTCCGGCAATTCGCTCTGCGGCGCCGGGCCGAACAGGGCGGCGCGGCCGTCGAGCCGGTCGAGCTTGACGAAAATGGCGCCGGCCTCCGCGGCGCCGCGACGGCGCAGCATCGCGAAGGCGCCCTCCACCTCGCAGCGCCGGATATAGGCCGACACCCAGATGTCGGCGCGCAGCCGCATCACTCGTTGGCGACGCCGGAGCGCGCCGCGAGCAGGCGCATGATCTTCGGCGTCAGGTCGCCGCGCGCCGGCAGCCCCTGCTCGCGCTCAAACCGCTCGACTGCCTGCCGCGTCGCTCCACCCATCACGCCGTCCGGCTTGACGGCATAGCCCAGGCGGGCCAGCGCGCGCTGGGCGGCGAGAACGCTGGCGCTCGACTCGCCGGCGGGCTGGGCGGACGGGCCGCCGCGCAGCAAAGCGGCGATGGCGTCGCCCTTCGACGACGCCTCCGCGGGCTCGCGCGTCGCGAGGCGCGGCGACGGCGGCGGCGCCTTGTCCGACAGTCCGGCCCCAAGATTGGCGGGGCGCGGCGCCGGACGGGGCGCTTCCGCCATCATGCCCTGCGCGGCCGGGGCCTGAGCGGCCTGAGGCTGCGCGGCCTGAGGCTGCGCGGCGACGGGTTTGGCGGCGAACAGCGGCGCGGGATGACGCTGGGTTTGCAGGACGAGCGCATTGACGAAGATTCCGCCCGTCAACACGAGCGCGGAGACCAGCCCGAAGGTCGCGCCCGGATAGGCGCGCGCCAGCCGGAACGCGCCGGCCGCGCGCGAACGCGCCGGAGCGGCCTGCTTGCGCGCCGCCTTTCGCGGCTTGGCGGCGGCGAAATCATGATCGGAGCGGGCGAGAGCTTCAGGCAATTTTCTTCACCTTGGCGTCGGCGGGGGATTCGGTGCGCTGAGCGGCCGCGCGGTCGCGGCGCTGCAGGATTTCGATCTTGCCCGACGTCGGCTGCGCGGCGCGACAGTCGAGCGGCAGGCGAACGGACACGGTGGAGCCATCGCCCGGGCTGCTTTCGACCGAAACCGCGCCGCCGTGCAGGGCGACCAGACCGCGGACCACCGAGAGGCCGAGCCCCGTGCCCTCATAGGCGCGGTCATAGGTCGCGCGGGCCTGGAAGAAGGGATCGCCCAGACGCGCGAGATCGGCGGCGGCGATGCCGATGCCCGTGTCGGCGACGGTCAGGACCAGAGCGTTGCCGTCCGGCCGAACCGAGACGGAGACCCGGCCGTCGCGCGGCGTGAACTTGACGGCGTTCGAGAGAAGATTGATGAGAATCTGTTTGCACGCGCGCTTGTCGGCGACAATCTCCTCAAGATGGTCGGGCACCGCGCGCACGAGTTCGACGCCGCCGTCCGCCGCCTTCAGGCGGACAATGTCGCAGCACAGATCGACGAGCGGCGCCATGGCGAAGGGCTCGGGCGTCAGTTCGAAGCTGCCGGCCTCGATCTTGGAGATATCGAGGACGGAATTGACGACCTCGAGCAGATGCGCGCCGGATTCGCGGATGATGCCGGCATATTCGCGCTGCTTCGCCGGATCCTTCGGGCAGAGATCGGGATTTCCGAGCACTTCCGAGAAGCCGATGATGGCGTTCAACGGCGTGCGCAACTCATGGCTGACATTGGCGAGAAAACGGTCCTTCCACAGGTTGGCGCGCTCGGCCGCGAGGCGCGCCGCCTCGATTTCCTCCTCATGCAGCCGCGCGCGCGTCATGTCGCGCAGCACCGAGACGACGACGCAGCCGTCGTCCTCAATGTTGCTGGCGTGGTCGCTGTGACGGGCGCGCAATTCAACCCAGGAGAACAGCGGCTCGTTGAAATCGCCGTGAGCCGAGGGAGCCGAGCCGGTGCGCAGGCGGAACATCGCGCTCACCGTCTCTTTCGATCCGGCGGCGTCGGCGATCGTCTTGAGGAAGATCGGCCGGTCGCCGACATGGATGCGTTCGAAGAAGGCGCGGCCATGAATTTCCCGCGGCGGCAGGCCGATCATGCTTTCGCAGGAGGCGCTGGCGTAAAGAACCGCGCCGGAACGATCGTGACGCAGCATCACGTCGCCGATGACCTCGGTGAGAATGCGATAGCTCGCGGCGCCGGCCTGCGCCATGCGACGACGCATTTCCTGCAGACGCGCCGCGGCCCAGGAGAGCGAAGTCGCGTAGGCGATCGCGGGGATCACGAAGAGGCTGGCGTGCGTGGCCGCATCGGGCGCATACGGCAGAACGCCGAGGCGCGCGCCGACGACGCCCGCGAAAGCCATGGCGGCGGCGGCGAGACCGCTGACGAGAATCAGCACGCGGTTGAGCGACAGCAGCGCTTCGAGCGGCGCGAGCGCCAGCCACGCGACGGCCGCGAGCGAACCGGGGCCGTCGATGACGCCCACCGTGGCGCCCAGCGCCAGAACCGCGGCGACGCAGATCGACTGCGCCGCGAGAAGATTGCCGGTGCGCGAGAGGACGGCGACGGCGACAAGGGACAGCAGCATCCAGCCGAAGCCCATCGCCTCGCCGGCGGAGGGCGGACCCTCCAGCGCGATGAAGACGGGAAGCAGCGCGACGACGACGACGCCGGCGGCGAGATGGCCCAGAATGAAGGTTTCATGCCGGGCGCGCTCGATGGCGCAATCCCGCACGCTGGGGTGGACCAATGTGGCGATCTGGTCCCTGAGGCTCGTGTAGAAACTCACACCCGACTCCGCAACGATCGAAAAGACGCCTCGATCGACGCGGAGAGACTCGCAGGCCGGCCTTTAAGGAACCCTAAGCCACGCCGGCCGGGAGCGCGCGCCAGCCGCAAACGGGCGGCTCGCGGCCGATAACCTCGCGTCATGGTTTAGAAAGGGTGGACAAATCGGCGCGCGGCGCGGGCGCGGCTGCGCGGGTTAAGCAAGGGTGAACAGAACAGGCGCAATTCGCCCAACGTTTTTGACCGGGGTTTGATTCGAATGCGTCAGGATGCGCGAAATCCCGCCGCGTATCGGCGGCGTTTCGGGGCGCGACCATGTTTTTTCTGTTCCGGTGCGTTTTCTGGCTTGGCCTCGTGTTCCACCATCTGCCATGGGCGGACGGCGCGCGGCCGGCCGACGACGCGCGCGCGCTTGCGGCCGGGGCGGTCGCCGCAACGAGCCGTCTGGCCGGGGCGCAGGCCCGCGACGCCTGTCTGGCCGCGCCGGGCGCCTGCATGGGCGCGGCCGGCGCCGCCATCGCCGTTTCTCGCTCCTCGCTCACCCGCACGGACGCGCAGCCCGAATGGCGCGATCCGCGCGCCCGCCACGCGCGGGCCGATTTGCGCGCAACCCGCGTCAGGTGATAGCCCTCGCTGCGATTTCCGCGGACCCGGGACAATCATGGCGCTGCAAGACATTCTCGACGATTTCGCCCTGCTCGACGAGTGGGAGGATCGCTATCGCTATCTCATCGAACTCGGCCGCACGCTGGAGCCCCTGCCCGAGGCGGCGCACAACGAGCAGAACAAGGTTCGCGGCTGCGCCAGTCAGGTCTGGCTTGAGACGCAGACAACGCGCGACGCCGACGGCGCGCCGCGGCTGCATTTTCGCGGCGACAGCGACGCGCATATCGTGCGCGGCCTGGTCGCGTTGACGCTGGCGATCTTCTCGGACCGCACCGCCGCCGAGATCCTCGACGCCGACGCGCTCGGCGTCTATCGCGATCTCGGCCTGTCGGAGCATCTCACCCCGCAACGGTCGAACGGCGTCCGCGCGATGGTCGAGCGCATCAAGGCCGAAGCCCGCGCCGCGCAGGCCTGAGCGCTCAGCCGACGCCGGGTCGGGCGTCAGCCGCCGCCCAGCCGCGCAGGCCGCGAGCGTGAGACGGGCCGCGCGCCTCCGTGGCGAGGCCGTAATGATCGGCGAGGCGGCCCAGCGCGAAACCGAGCACGATTCGCGCGGACCGCGGCGGCCAGCCGCGCTCCCGCTCGACATGCTCCAGGCCCTTGAGGAAACCGCAAACATCCAGCAACAGGCCGGCAAGATCGCCGCCCGCGGCGTCCAACGCTCGACCAACGCGTTGCCGCGCCGCCACGACGACGTCGGACATGTGCTGCGCGCCCTGCCCCGGCTCGACGCCGGAGGGAACGGCGCACCAGTTGCTCGTCACGCGCGGCAGCATCTGCGCCACCGTCAAATCGCGGCGCAGGCGTTCGCCAGCCTCGAAGCGCGCCGAATCGAGCAGCGGGGCGCCGTCGCGATCCTTTCGACGCGCCAGCCAGGCCAGCGGACTTTCGCCGTCGTTGACGCGCAGGGGCGTCTCGCCGGCGTCGCGCGTCTCCTCGCGCAAGGCCATATGCTGGACGCGAAACGCCTCGTCGCCCGTTCCGGCGGCGATTCGGCGCGCGCGCGCCAAACCGGAGGCGGTGGCGACGGCGCGGCGGGCGGCGCCCCGCCCCCGCCATTCCACCAGTCCATCGCGCTCAAGCGCCGCGATGACGGATGGGTCGGCGCTGCCGATGCGGATGGTGACGCCGCGACGCGGCGCGAGGATCGCCAACCGCGGCAGTCCCGGAGCGTCGGAGGCCGCGACGCTGCCGCCGTCCAGCAACGCCATGAGCGTTCTGTCGGCGGCGCGCCGCCGACCTTTTGCGTCCGGCGCGCACGCCCGCGCCGCGACTTCCATCACGCTGCAACGTGTCCTGGGCGCCCCGCGCCCGGCAATTTCCGACATGACTCTCTCCTGCACGCGTCCCGTTCGGGAACGCGAGAGTCATACTAGGTTTTTTTTCCTTTTCAAGGATTTTTAACCGAAAAAAGGCCGCTCCCGTGGAGCGGCCCTGAGAATCCGGAGTCCCGAGCAACGACTCAGCGTTTGCGGCGACGTTGCTGACCCAGACCCATCTGCTTCGCCAGATTCGATCGGGCCTGCGCGTAATTGGGCGCCACCATCGGGTAATCGGGCGCAAGACCCCACTTTTCGCGATAGTCTTCCGGCGACATATTATACTGTGTCCGCAGATGACGTTTGAGCGACTTGAACTTTTTGCCGTCCTCAAGACAAATGATATAGTCGCTGGTCACGGATTTCTTCGGCGAAACGGCGGGTTTGGGGGCCTCGACAACGGCAGGAGCCGAGCCGGACGTCACGCGAACCAGGGCGTTATGCACTTCGCCGATCAAGGCGGGCAAATCGGCGGCTGGAACCGAGTTATTGCTTACGTATGCGGAGACGATTTCCGCAGCCAATTCGATGAAAGTTGTGTCCGTAGCGTCGTTCATAATCATTCGCCTTCGCTGGAGCAGAGGGCTGGAGTTCGATTCGGCCTTCCGATAGCGATAACATATAGTCGGCATGCGAATTGATTACAAGTGTAGATGGAAATCTACACGCGCCTTCCGGAAGGACCATAGTCTTTATCCATGAGTAACGCGCGCCGCCGCCGCGCCGGTTTGCGCTGTCGCTGTTTTTTTCTCGATTGCGCCTATATAGCGGAAGGCAGATGACAAGAGCCGCGGAAAACCTGCGGCGGAGGTATAAACGACGATGGAAAACAACAGAAAACTCAGCCGATCCGAGGAGGTTTGGCGTTCGCTGCTTACGCCTGAGCAATATCGCGTGACACGACAACACGGAACGGAGCGCGCCTTCACCGGCCCGAATTGGGACCAGAAAGACTTGGGCCTTTATTCCTGCATCTGTTGCGATGCGCCGTTGTTCTTATCCCAAACAAAGTATGAATCCGGAACCGGCTGGCCGAGCTTTTTCGCGCCGATCACGGCGGACGCCGTCGAGGAGCACTCCGACCGCTCGTATTTCATGCGCCGCACCGAAATCCGTTGCGCGCGCTGCGACGCGCATCTCGGGCATGTGTTTCCCGACGGTCCCGCGCCGACCGGATTGCGCTATTGCATGAACGGCGCCGCGTTGAAATTCACGCCCCAAAAAGATTGATCCTTCATGGCGCAGAAACCCGAGACATCGCGCCGCGCGGCGGCGCAGGAGCCGCGCGCGGCGCGTCGCCCGCAATCGCGCGTCGTTCATGGCGTCACGCTGGATGACGATTACGCATGGCTGAAAGCGGCCAACTGGCAGGAGGCGCTCGTCGCGCCCGAGACCCTGCCCGGGGACATCCGCGCCCATCTCGAGGAGGAGAACGCCTATGCGGAGGCCAGGATGGCGCCGCGGGCGAACATCAGGCGCGCGCTGAAAAAAGAGCTTCGCGGACGCATCCAGAACGACGACCGCTCGCCGCCGCTGCCGTTTGGCCCCTGGCTTTATTCCACGCGCTACCGCAAAGGCGGCGACTATCGCCTGCTCTGCCGCGCGCCGCGCGCGGGCGGGCGCGAGCGCGTTCTGTTCGACGGCGACAGGGAGGCGCGGGGCAAGGCGTTTTTCGCCATCGGCGATTTCGCCGTGTCGCCCGATCACCGGCTGCTGGCCTGGAGCTGCGACGATCTCGGTTCGGAATATCACACGATCCGCGTGCGCGACCTGGCGAGCGGGCGCGATCTCGACGAGCGGATCGAACACACCGATGGCGCCGTGGTCTGGGCCGCCGACGCCGCCGCTTTCTATTACGTGCGGTTGGACGATCATCACCGCTCCTCGCAGGTTTTCAGGCATCGGCCGGGAACGGACGCGGCGCTCGACGAGCTTGTTTACGAGGAGCCGGACGCGCGCTGGTTCGTGCATATCCGGCGCACGCAGTCGCGCGCCTTCGCCGTCATCAGCGTCAGCGACCATGATTCGGCCGAGAGCCATCTCATTGATCTGGCCGATCCGCAGGCCGCGCCGCGCCTGGTCGAGCCGCGACGCAACGGCGTGCGCTATGATGTCGAGCACCGCGACGGCGAACTATTCATTCGCACCAACGCCGACGAGGCCGAGGATTTCAAGATCGTCGCCACCGACATCGCCACGCCGGCGCGGGCGTATTGGCGCGAGATCATCGCCCACGAGCCCGGCCGCATGATCGTGGCGATGCGCGTTCTGGCGCGCCATCTTGTCATCCTCGAACGCGTCGAGGGGCTGCAACGCATCCGGGCGCGCGCGTTCGACAGCGGGCAGGACCATGTGCTCGCCATGGACGAGCCGGTCTATCATCTCACGCTCGAGCACATGCTCGAATTCGACACCGACAAGCTGCGCTATTCGTATTCGTCGATGACCCGGCCGGACGAGATCCGGGACTACGATCTGACGACGCATGAACAGACATTGCTGAAACGCAAGGACATCCCGAGCGGGCATGATCCGTCGCGCTATGTCTGCGAGCGGCTGTTCGTCACCGCGCCGGACGGCGAGCGAGTGCCGGTGTCGATGCTGCGCCTGAAGGAAACGTCGGGTCCGGCGCCGTTGCTGCTCTACGCCTACGGCGCCTATGGCTACGCCACGCCGGCGGCGTTCAGTCCGCATCGTCTGTCGCTGGTGGATCGCGGCTTCGTCTTCGCCATCGCGCATGTGCGCGGCGGCGCGGATCGCGGCTGGGCCTGGTATCGCAACGGCAAGCTCGCGAAAAAACCCAATACCTTTTCCGATTTCATCGCCGCGGCGCGCGGCCTCATCGCGGCGGGCGTCACGGCGCCGAAGAAAATCGTCGCGCAGGGCGGCAGCGCCGGCGGCATGCTGATGGGCGCCGTCGCCAATCAGGCGCCGGAGCTGTTCGCGGGGATCATCGCCGACGTGCCGTTCGTCGACGTGCTCAACACGATGCTGGACGACACATTGCCGCTGACCCCGCCGGAATGGCTGGAATGGGGCAATCCGATCACCGACGCGAAGGCTTTCGCGACCATCCGCTCGTATTCGCCCTACGACAACGTGCGGGCGCAGGATTATCCGGCGATGCTGATTCTCGCCGGACTGACCGATCCGCGCGTCACCTATTGGGAGCCGGCGAAATGGGCGGCGAAGCTGCGCGCGACGATGACCGGCGGCGGGCCGGTGATGCTGGCCACCAACATGCGCGCCGGACATGGCGGCGCGTCCGGACGATTCGGTCGGCTCGACGAGATCGCCATGGAATACGCCTTCGCGCTCGGCGCGGTCTCCGGCGCGTTCAGCTCTTCCGCTCGATATAGGCCTTCAGCGCCGCCATTGACGGAAAGCGCAGCACGCCCGACTCGTTCTCCGCCTCAATCGAACCGTCGGAATACATGACATAGGTGGTGCCGGCCGAGGCGTAGCGGCCGATCTCGGTCGGTTGCGGCTTGTCGAGACCGATGTTTTGCGGCGCGGCCTCAGGCGGCCGCGCCGGATTCGACGCAGGCGCGGCGGCGGGCGCGGGCGGCGCTTCGACCACGGGCGGCGGCGCAGCCGGCTCCGGCTCGATCGACGGGCGCATCGGACCGGCGAGCGTCAAATCGAGCCATTCGGGCGTGGCTTGCGACAGAGCGCCGGACGGGGCCAGCGGCGGTTTCAGCGGCGCCGGCGGCGGCGCGGCGGCGGCAGCGGCCAGCGGCGCGACGATCGTCGCGGCGACGGGAGCGGTGGAGGAAGGGGGCGGCGGCGGCGGTTTCTGCTCCGGCAGGACGGGCTTCGGCTCCGGCGGGACGGGCAGCGCCGCTTTCGGCGCGGCGGACGCAACCGGCGCGGGCGGCGGGGGCTGCGCCGGACCCGGCGCCTGTGGACGGGCAGGTTTCGGATCGGCCGGCGCGGGCGGCGGCGGCGCGGGCGGCGGAGGCTCGGGCGCGACGGCGGCCGACGCGCCTTGCGGCTGCGTGTCTTTCGCCTCGGCTTGCGGCCGGGCGACGGGTTCCGGCGCGGCGGCGACATCCCTGACCGCGACGGGCGGCGCGGGAGCGGGTTCGGCGGCGTCTCGTCGCTCCGGCGGCGTCGGAGGCGACGGCGCGACGTCCGGCGCCTTCGTCGGCTCGATCGGCCGCTCGATCTGAGGCGGCGCGACAGCCTGCGGCGGCGCGGAGAGCAACGTCTGCGTCATTGCCGCGCTCATGGCGTCCAGCTTCATGACGAGCACGCCGATCGCGAAGGTGATGGCGCCGCCGGCGACAAGGCTCGATCCGGCAATGACCGACGACCAGCCGCGTTCGTTGAGAACCTGCCCCGAACCCGACCAGACCCAGCTCACGCCGATCACAGCAAGGAGGCCGGCCAGGCCGAAAATCACCCGATACATGCTTTATCCTGTCGTCCGCCGCGAACCATCCGTTATTGCGGAGATTAGCCGCAGTTCGACGCTTGCGCAAAAGACGCGCGGCCGTCGGTTGCCCTGAGCGGGAGGCGACACTAGTTTATCGGCGACGGTTCGGCGCCGCGGCGCCCTGCCGATGAGATTTTTCACCCGGGAGACCCGCATGACCTTCAAGCTCGATCCGCTTCCCTACGCCTATGACGCGCTGGCGCCCTATACCTCGGCCGAGACGCTGGAGTTCCATCACGACAAGCATCACGCCACCTATGTCACCAACGCCAACAACCTGATCAAGGGAACGGAGTTCGAGGGCAAGTCGATGGAGGAGGTCATCAAGGCTTCCGCCGGCAAGAACATTCCGGTCTTCAACAATGTCGCCCAGCACTACAACCATCACCATTTCTGGCTGTGGATGAAGCCGAAAGGCGGCGGCAAGATTCCGGGCAAGGTCGAGAAGGCGCTGCTCGAATCGTTCGGCTCGATCGACAAGATGAAAGAGGATTTCGCCCAGGCCTGCGTGACGCAGTTCGGCTCGGGCTGGGGCTGGCTGGCGGTCAAGGACGGCAAGGTCCAGATCATGAAGACCTCCAATGCCGACAACCCGCTGACGCAGGGCGCGCAGCCGATCCTGACCTGCGACGTGTGGGAGCACGCCTATTACATCGACTATCGCAACCGGCGCGCTGATTTCGTCAAGGCGTTCATGGAGAGCCTCGTCAATTGGGAACATGTCGAGGCCATGTTCGAGCAGGGCATGAAATAAGCCCTGCCCAACGTTCATCGAAGGCCCGCGCGCGTCGCGGGCCTTTTTCGTTTCAGCGCATGTCGCCGAAACGCGACAGGCGGGCGTTGGCTCGCATCAGCGCCGCCGTGAATTCATCGGACAAAAGGAACGCCAGTTCGCGTTCGCGGCTGGCGGTGACGGGATCGAGCCGCGCCAGTTCGGCGTCGACATGGCCGGGATGGCACATGACGAGATGGCGCGCGCCGGGAGCCCTGAGATAGCGGGCGAAATCGACGGCGTAGTCGCGCGCCGCGTCGAACCGCGAAAAGCCGGAAAAACTGTCGTTGAGCACGAAGCCGGCAGCGCGCGCCTGCGCCGCGAAGCCGCGGCCGAGCACGGCGACGCCCAGCGCCTTTTTCAACTCGACGCCCCGCGCCAGGGCGCGGCCGAAGCGATCGGCGCTGTCGCGCAGCCAGATTCCGCCGGCGAGGCCGCGCCGCGCCAGTTCCGCCAGCAGCTGCTCCCGCACACCGACCAGAATCTGGACGTGCTGATGGCCGTCGACGAAATCCGGCGGCCGGCCGTAATGCGCCTCGAACGCATCGAGTTGCCGGCCAAGCTCGGACGCGATCTCGGCTTGCGGCAGCGCGCCCTTGCGCGCGGCCGACATCAGCGCGGCGATGGACGGCAGGCGGCCCTGCGGCGCCAGCGTCGGCATCGGGCCCAGGGGGCGGTCGAGCGTCAGGTTGAAATGCAGGCCGACGTCGGCGCGGCGCGCCGCCCCGACCAGCGCAGCCGCCTCCTCCGGCCAGCCGGGCTGCGTCGTCATGACGCCGACGGCGCTTAGCCTGCCGGCGGACAGGGCCTCGCGAATGCCGCGCGAGACGGCGGGCGACAGCGCGTAATCATCCGCGCAAAGAACAAAACGGAACGGCGGTGGCATCGTGATCCCTGAAAGGATGGCGACATTACCGCGCGCCGCGCCTGTTGCCAAAGCGCCGCAGCACGGTAGAATTTTGATATTCAAATATGAAGCGCCATCTGGGGGAAGCGCCATGAGAACATTGTTTTTGTCGGTCATAGCGGCGCTGGCGATGGCGACGGCGGGGTGCGGCCCGCAGACGCCGCCCGCCTCTCCGGTGCTGCGCATGGCGCTGGACAAGGGCGTGAGCGCCTCCGACGCGATCGAATCGCTCAAACTGCGCGCCAACAAGCTCAACATGAAGCAGGTGGGCGACCTGCCCTTGTCCGATCAGGTCAAGGCGATGACCAACAAGGAGCAACGGCTCGTCCGCGTGTTCCTGTTCTGCGATCCTGCGACGGCGCAAAGAATCTCCGACGCCAATGTCGATTTCGCCGCCTATCTGCCGTGCCGCATCAGCATCGCCCAGGACAAGGATGGCAAGATCTGGCTGGTCATGCTCAATCTGACGCCGCTGATCGAGCAAATTCCGAAAGACAGTGATTTGCGCAAGGAAGCGGAGAAGGTCAACGAATCGCTGATCGACATCATGAAGGCCGGCGCCTCGGGCGCGCTCTGACGCTTGCGCAAACGAACCGGCGCGCCTAGGCATGAAGCGAACGGCAGCGCGCCGGTTCGGATCAGAGCGATGAACATGGAAGACGCCCGGAGCAAAGGGCCGGAACTCACCGTCGTGGCGCCGGTCTACAACGAGGCTGGCAATGTCGCGCTGCTGGCGGCGCGGCTGAAGCCTGTTCTCGACTCCTGCGTCACATCCTATGAGATCATTTTCGTCGATGACGGCTCGTCGGACGGCACGCTGGCGGCTGTGAAGGCGGAGAACGCGCGCGACGCGCGCGTGCGCGCCGTGTCGTTCAGCCGCAATTTCGGCAAGGAGATCGCCATAGCGGCAGGGCTTGACCATGCCGCGGGCGAGGCGGTCGTCATCATGGACGCGGATTTGCAGCATCCGCCCGAGACGATTCCCGCCTTCGTCGCGAAATGGCGCGAGGGATACCAGAACGTCTATGGCCAGCGCACGCGTCGCGAGCACGACAGCGCGTTGCGCCGCATGCTGAGCCGGCGCTTCTACGACATTTTCGGCGCCTTCGGCGAGACGCAATTGCCGGAAGGCGCCGGCGATTTCCGACTGCTCGACCGGCGCGCGGTCGAGGCGTTGCTGACCATGCGCGAGCGCGCGCGCTTTTCCAAAGGCCTCTACGCCTGGGTCGGCTTCAAATCCATCGGCGTGCCATTCGATGTCGCCGAGCGCGCGCATGGCGAATCGAAATATTCCTATCGCAAGCTGACGCGCTTCGCGCTCGACGGGCTGATGTCGTTTTCGACGCTGCCGCTGAAAGTATGGACCTATGTCGGCACGTTCATTTCCGGCTTCGCCTTCGCGACCGCCCTGTATTTTCTTGTCCGCACCCTGGTTTTCGGAGTCGACGTGCCGGGCTTCGCCTCGCTCATCGTCTCGGTGATGTTTCTCGCCGGCGTGCAGCTTCTGTCGCTTGGCGTGCTTGGCGAATATGTCGGCCGTATTTTCGCGGAGGTGAAGCGACGGCCGCTCTATCTCGTGGCGGAGCGCGTCGGGGCCATCGACAGCGCGGCGCCGGATGCAGATCATCCCGCGCCGGCGCGGCGCCGGCACGGCGGCTGAACGATGTACAGGCACCTGCTCTCGGTCGGCGGCATGACCCTGCTGTCGCGCGCGACCGGGTTTCTGCGCGATGTGCTGCTGGGAGCCATTCTCGGCGCCGGAGCTTTGGCCGACGCCTTTGTCGTCGCTTTCCGGTTGCCCAATCATTTTCGCGCGATTTTCGGCGAGGGCGCGTTCAACGCCGCCTATGTGCCGACCTATTCGCGTGCGCTGGAGCAGGAAGGCGCGCAGGCGGCGCGCGGTTTTGCCGACCAGATTTTCACCCTGCTCGTCGCCTCCCAACTCGCGCTGCTGCTGCTGGCCTGGCTGTTCATGGGCAGTCTCGTCGATCTGCTGGCGCCGGGTTTTCGCGCCCATCCCGAAACGCATGCGCTGGCGGTGACGCTGACGCGAATCACGTTTCCCTACCTGATGTTCGTGACGCTGGTGACGCTGCTGTCGGGCACGCTCAACGCGCATCGGAAATTCGCAGCGGCGGCGGCCGCGCCGATCCTGCTCAATCTGGCGATGATCGTCACGCTGGCGCTCGCGTTTGTTTTTCCCAACGCCGCCTATGCCGCGGCCTGGGGCGTGGCCATCGCCGGCGCGCTCGAACTGGCCCTGCTGATCGCGGCGGCGCGACGCGCCGGCGTGATGACGCGGTTCGCGCGCCTGGCGATGAGCGAGGACGTGCGCCGCTTTTTCAGGACGCTCGGCCCGGCCGTCATCGGCTCCGCCGGCGTGCAGATCGCCATGTTCGCCGATACGATCATCGCCTCGCTGCTGCCTGCGGGAGCGGTGTCGTCGATCTATTACGCGGACCGACTGTATCAGCTTCCCATCGGCGTCATTGGCGTGGCGGCCGGCACGGTGCTGTTGCCGGAGATGAGCCGGCGCATCGCGGCGGGAGACGCGGCGGCGGCTTTTCACGCCCAGAACCGGACGGCGGCTTTGACGATCGCGCTGGCGACGCCGTTCTTCATCGCCTTTCTGATGATCCCCGACGTGATCATGCGCGGCGTGTTCCTGCGCGGGAAATTTGATGCGCAGGCGGCGATGGCCTCGGCGCGCGTGCTCGAGGCCTACGGATTCGGGCTGATGGCCATCGTGCTCATCCGCTCGGCGGTGGCGAGCTTTCAGGCGCAGGGCGACACGACAACGCCGATGATCGTCTCGCTGATCGCGGTGGGCGTGAACGTGGCGCTGAAGCTGGCGCTCTACGGCTCCATGGGCGCGGCGGGGCTGGCGCTGGCCACCTCCATCGGCGCCTGGGTCAATTTCGGCCTGCTGGCCGCTCTCGCCCTGCGGCGCGGCGCGATGGACCCCGATCTCACCTTCGCCAGGACCGCGGCGGCGGCGGCCATCGCCGGCTTCGTGCTGGCGCTGGCGGCGCAGGCGCTCTGGCTGCCGACGTGGCGGATGGCGCAAGCCTTCGGCGCGAGCGCCCATGTCGCGCATCTGGCGCTGCTCGGCGCGGCCGGGGCGCTGGTCTACGCGCTTGTTCTCTACGCCGGCCTGCTGGTCGGCGGCGTGAAGCTGGCGCGCCCACGCAAAGCGGCGCCGCCGCAGGACTGAGCGCTATTTCGCCAGTTCGGCGAGAATGCGCGCCCAGGAGCGCGCGCCCTTGCGGAAGGACGACAGCTCGTATTTCTCGTTGGGGGAATGGATGCGATCGTCATCCAGCCCGAAGCCGACCATCAGGCTCTCCATGGCAAGATCGCGCCTGAAGGCGCCGACGATGGGGATCGAGCCGCCGCAGCCGGCGAGAACGGGCTCCTTCTCCCATTCCGCCGCGAGCGCGCGGCGGGCGCGGGTGAGCGCCTCCGAGGCCAGCGGCAATTGCAGCGCGCCGGACGCGCCATGGGCGATGAACTCGACGCGGCAGTCGGCGGGAACGCGCGCCTTGACGAACTCCCGGAAATTCGCGGCGATCTGTGCGGCGTTCTGCCGGCCGACGAGGCGGAACGAGAATTTGGCGCCCGCCTCCGCCGGCAGAACCGTCTTCGAGCCTTTCGCGGTGTAGCCGCCGACAATGCCGTTGACGTCGCAGGTCGGCCGCGACCAGATTTTTTCCAGAATGCTGCGATCGGCCTCGCCCGCCGGTTCGGACAGGCCGACGTCGGCGAGAAAAGCGCGCTCGTCGAACGGCAGCCCGCGCCATTGCGCCGCGACCTCCTCCGGCAACTCCCCGACACCGTCGTAGAATCCCGGCAACGTCACGCGGCCATCCTTGTCGTGGATGTCGGCGACGATGCGCGCAAGAATATGGATGGGGTTGGCTATAGGCCCGCCGAACATGCCGGAGTGCAGATCGCGCTTCGCGGCGCTGATGACCACCTCTTCCAGCACCAGTCCGCGAAGCATCGTGGTGATGGCGGGCGTCGCCCTGTCCCACATGCCGGTGTCGCAGACGAGCGCCACATCGGCCGTCAGTTCGCCCTTGTTGGCGGCAAGAAAGCCGGGCAGCGACGGCGAACCGGTCTCCTCCTCCCCCTCGAACAGGATCGTGACGTCGCAAGGCAGCCCGCCGGTTTCCTGAAAGGCGCGGCACGCCTCGACGAAGGTCATCAACTGCCCCTTGTCGTCACTGACGCCGCGCGCGACGATCCGGCGCGCGTCGCCCTCGCCGACGAGGCGCGGCGCGAAAGGATCGGCCTCCCACAATTCAGGAGGATCGGCCGGCTGCACATCGTAATGGCCGTAGAACAGGACGTGCGGAACGTCGCGCCGCTTCGCCTTCGCATGCGCCACCACCATGGGATGGCCGGGCGTGTCGCGGACGCTGGCCTCGAAACCGAGGCCAGCCAGTTCGTCGCGCAGCCAATCGGCCGCGCGGCGACACTCGCCCCTGAACGCCGGATCGGTCGAGACGGACGGAATTTTCAGCAGCTCGAACAGCCGGTCGAGCGCCGCGTCGCGGTTATCGTCGAGCCTGTTCAGAACCGTGTCGATCGTCGTCATGTCTCGCCCACCGCGCGTTTTGAATCGCGGCGGAGGCTAGCAGGCGCGCGGGGGCGGCGAAAGCCGGGCGCGCCGTCGTCACCGCGCCAGCGGATTGGGCGTTGGCTCGCCGATCCGCACGAGCAGGTTTTCGTCCCTGTGGTCGAACAGAGCCTCCTGACCAAGGATGCGCAGCATGGTCGATTCCGTGTAGCTCCAGGAGCCGTCGGGCCGAAACGACACCCTGATGCGGAATTCTTCCGTGCGGAAAGCGTGGTCGAGGAAGGGGTTGGAGACGATGCCCCAATGGGGATCGCCGATCCGCGCGGCGATCTCGAACTCGTCCGCGTTCGCATCCACCCTGCCGCCGGCCATCGCCGTCATGCCGCGCGGGATGGTCAACGTGTGGATGAGCGTCCCGGTCGCCGGCTCCCAGAGCCAGTAGCCGACCTGTTCGTGATAGGTCTTGATCTGTTCCGGCTTGGTGATGAACGTCAGATAACGCAGTCCATAGAGAAGCTGCGGCCCGTTCGTCACCGGGTCGATCGGCTGAAGCTCCATGCGCTCTACATAGGCCTGACTTTTCGGGCCTTCCGCCTTGGGCTTGACGTCGAGACCCGTCACGCCGCGCCAGACGCCGGCCATGCGGCGCAGCGGCCCGAGATTGTCGAGCGTCTTCACGTCGATAGGCGAGGGCTCGGTATAAATGTCCTTCGGGAAGGCCTCCGCGCTCATGCCCCGCTCCTATTTCATTCCGCCCAGGACGCCGCGCAGGATGGCGCGGGCGACCTGGGTGCCGATGGAGCGCGCGGCGGATTGCGTCGCCGAGCGGACGATGAGTTCGCCCGTCGACATGCGTTTGCGCTTGCCCGTGGCGGTCGTTCCGCCGTCGCCGAAAATGCCGCCGAGCATGCCGCCGATGGAGCCCATGAAGTCGCCGCCGGAATCAGCCTCGACCGCCTTGTCGCCGGCCTCGGGCGCGCCGGCGTCGCTCATCCGGCCCTGCGCGCGGTCGCGCAGCATTTCATAGGCGGACTGGCGATCGATGGCCGTGTCGTATTTGCCGGCGAAGGGGCTCGCGCGCACCACCGCGCCGCGTTCATCCGGCGTGATCGGGCCGACACGCGAGCCCGGCGGCGCGATCAGCGTGCGCTTGGCGATCTCGGGCACGCCGCCCTTTTGCAACATGGAGACGAGCGCCTCGCCGACGCCCAGCTCACTGATGACCTTCGCCTCGTCGAGCGCGGGGTTGTCGCGGAAGGTTTCGGCCGCCGCGCGCACCGCTTTCTGGTCGCGAGGCGTATAGGCGCGCAGCGCGTGCTGAATGCGATTGCCGAGCTGGCCGAGCACGGTGTCGGGCACGTCGAGCGGGTTCTGGGTGACGAAATAGACGCCGACGCCCTTGGAGCGGATAAGGCGCACGACCTGCTCGATCGCCGTCAGCAGCGACTTCGGCGCATTGTCGAACAGCAGGTGCGCTTCGTCGAAAAAGAAGACGAGCTTCGGCTTTTCGGCATCGCCCACTTCCGGCAGGCGTTCGAACAGTTCCGACAGCATCCAAAGCAGGAAGGTGGCGTAGAGCTTCGGGCTGCGCATCAGCTTGTCGGCGGCGAGCACGTTGATGATTCCGCGACCGTCGCGATCCGTGCGGATGAAATCCATGATGTCGAGCGCCGGCTCGCCGAAGAACGGGATCGCGCCCTGGTTCTCCAGCACCAGCAACTGGCGCTGGATGGAGCCGACGGTGGCGGAAGCGACATTGCCGTATCGCGTTGTCAGTTCGGACGATTTGTCGGCAAGGAATTGCAAAAGCGCGCGCAAATCCTTCAGATCGAGAAGCGGCAGGCCCTGATCGTCGGCGAGACGAAAGGCGATATTGAGCACGCCCTCCTGCGTCTCGTTGAGTTCCAGAATGCGGGCGAGCAACAGGGGGCCCATGTCGGAGACGGTGGCGCGGACGGAATGGCCCTGCTCGCCGAACAGATCCCAGAAAACGACGGGAAAGCGATCGGCGACATAGGGAACGCCGATCTGCTGACCGCGCGCGACGAAGGGCGCCTTGCCGTCGCCGGCCATGGCTATGCCGGCGAGATCGCCCTTGACGTCGGAGGCGAAGACCGCCGTTCCGGCATTGGAAAAGCCCTCGGCCAGAACCTGCAGGCTCACCGTCTTGCCGGTTCCGGTGGCGCCGGTGACGAGGCCATGGCGATTGCCGAGCGGCAGGTTGAGATATTCGAACACATCGCTCTTGCCGACGAGAATCTTGCCGGGAACGTTGCGGGGATCGTCGGCCATGAGAGCTTGTCCGTCAGTAAGGCGCCGGCGCGGCGCGAATGCCGCTATATAGGCGATCGGCCGCGCGCGCGCCACAGCGGAGCAGTTGCGCGGCGGGCGGAAATGGGCTGCATTGCCGTTTCTGATTCCGGCCGCAGGAGCCCGCCATGGAAGAACTGATCTCGCGCGTCGCCGCAGCGGCGGGCCTCGACGCCGCCACGGCCCGGAAGGCCGTCGCCATCATCCTGCAATTTCTTGAAAAAGAAGGGCCCAGGGGCGAGGTCGCCGATATGATCAACGCCATTCCCGGCGCGCGCGAGGCGATGAGCGCCGAGGAGGCCGCCCCGAAAAAGAGCGGCGGCCTGATGGGCGGCCTGCTCGGCGCGCTCGGCGGCGGCGGCGGGCTGATGGCGCTGGCCGGCAAGCTGTCCTCCGCCGGCCTCGACATGGGCCAAATGAAATCCGTCGGCAAGGAGCTGTTCCGTTACGCCAGGGAGCATGTGCCCGAAGAGGAAATGAAGGCCATCGCGGCGAAGACGCCGGGGCTGGGCCAGTTGTTGTAAGGGGGAACGCCATGCGTCGCATCGCTCTGGTTTGCCTCGCTCTCGGGCTCGGCGCCCTACCGGCCCGGGCCGACCGGCTCTGCGTCGTGGCGGACCCGTCGGGCACGCCGCTGAATGTGCGCTCCGGGCCGCATGGCCGCATTCTCGGGGCGCTGCACAACGGCGCCGCCGTGCGGCTGCTCGACTCGACCCGCGACGAAACCGGCCGCCCGTGGGCCTTTGTCGCGCCGACGCATGGCGGAAGGTCCGGCTGGGTCTATCGCGGCTATATCGAATGCGAGTGAAATCACGGTTCTGAGGGGCGCGCGCGGATTATCCGACCATCGTCCCCTTCCCGCTCGGGCGTTCCCGTTCTAAAAGGCGGGCAAAATCGCCTCCGAAACGGGATGCAGCCATGGCCCAGTCCTCCGCCAACCTTTCCTTCACCGACGCCTTCGCGCCCGCCGACGAGGCGCGCTGGCGCAAGCTCGTCGAGGGCGTGCTGAAAGGCGGCGCCTTCGAGAAGCTCATCGGCCAGACCTACGAGGGCATGGCGATTCAACCGCTCTATGGCCGCGCCCGCAGCGAGAGCCCGCGCGCGCTGCGCGCGCAGGCGGGCGACTGGGCGGTCTGCGCCCGGCTCGACGATCCCGATCCGAAGGCCGCCAACGCGCAGGCGTTGACCGATCTGCAGAACGGCGCGGACGGCCTGCATCTCGTCTTCGCCGGCGCGCAGGGCGCCTATGGCTTCGGCCTGAAGGACGGTTCGCGCGCCACGCTCGAGGCGGCGCTGAAGGGCGTGATCTTTGAAACCGGCATTCGCGTCGAGGTCGATCTGTCCTTCGCCTGCAAGGAGGCGGCGGACACTCTCGCCGCGATGATCGAGACGGCGAAGGTCGATCCGGCCAGCGCCAACATCGGCTTCGGTTATGATCCGCTCGGGCAGATGGCCTTGATGGGCGGCTCGCCCGCCGCCTGGGCCGATCTGGCTCCCGAGGTCGGAAAACAGGCCCGCGCGATCGCCGGGCGCGGCTTCGGCGGGCAGATTCTCGCCGCCGACGCGCGGCTCGTGCATGCGGCCGGCGGCAACGCGGCGCAGGAGCTGGCCTTCGCGGTCGCCTCCGGCCTCGCTTATCTGCGGGCTCTGGAGGGCGCGGGCGCCTCGCTGGACGACGCGCGCCGGATGATCGGCTTCCGGCTCGCGGCCGACGCCGACGAATTCCTCAGCCTCGCCAAGTTCCGCGCCCTTCGCCGCCTCTGGGCCCAGGTGGAGGCGGCCTGCGGCCTCGCGCCCTCGCCCATTCGCATTCACGGCGAGACGGCGTGGCGGATGATGACGCGCCGCGACCCCTGGGTGAACATGCTGCGCACGACGGTCGCCGTCTTCTCTGCCGGCCTCGGCGGCGCGGATTCGGTGACGGTGCTGCCGTTCACGCAGGCCATCGGCCTGCCGGACGAGTTCGCGCGGCGCATCGCCCGCAACACGCAGCTCGTGCTGCTGGACGAGTCCAATCTCGGCAAGGTGGCCGACCCCGCCGCCGGCGCGGGCGGCTTCGAGACGCTGACGGACGAACTCGCGCAACGCGGCTGGGACGCCTTCCGCGCCATCGAGACGGACGGAGGCCTGGCGACGGCGCTCGCCTCGGGCGCCTTCCGGGCGCAGGTGGAGGAGGTGGCGAAAGCCCGCGCCAGGGCCGTCGGCCGGCGCAAGGATCCGCTGACGGGCGCGAGCGAATTCCCGGACGTGCATGAGAAGGCGGTGCATGTGCTCAGCCCTGCGCCCAGGGCGGAAGCGCCCGCCGGCGCGCTGGCGCCGCATCGCCTGTCGGAGCCTTTCGAGGCCTTGCGCGACGCGGCGGACGCGCGCGGCGCGCGGCCGAAAGTGTTTCTCGCCAATCTTGGCCCCATCGCCGCCTTCACGGCGCGGGCGATGTTCGCCAAGAATTTCTTCGAGGCCGGCGGCGTCGAGGCGCCGGGCAACGACGGCTTCGCCGATGACGCGGCGCTGGCGGCGGCGTTCAGGGCGTCGGACGCGAAGATCGCCTGCCTCTGTTCCTCCGACGCGGTCTATGCGGACAAGGCCGAGGCGGCCGCCAGGGCGCTGAAAGCGGCCGGCGCGACGCGCCTCTATCTCGCCGGGCGTCCGGGCGATCTGGAGGCCGCGCTGAAGGCGGCGGGCGTCGACGAGTTCGTGTTCGTCGGCTGCGATCTGCTCAGCGCGCTCGCCGGCGCGCACAAGGCGGCATGACGATGCGGACGATCGTTCTTCTCTGCGGCCTTCTCGCCGCAAGCCCGGCCGCTGCGCAATTCGCGGGGCGTTGGCAGGTGCAGGTGCAGACGGACGTGGGCGAATGCCCGTCCGGCGAAATCGGCGTGCGGGTCGAAGGCAACAATCTCGTCGCGACGGAAGCCGAGGGCGTGACCCCGTGGGGCTACATCGAAGGCAATCAGATCGTCGCCAATTTCCGCGGCGGCCCCGACGTGCTGCGCGCGCACGGCAATCTGCGCGGACGCGCGGCCTCCGGCGCCTGGTCCTCGCCGACGCGCTATTGCGGCGGGCGCTGGAGCGCCCGGAAAATCGACTGAAGCCGCGCGGCTTTGCGCGCGGCGGGCACAGGGTTTAGGATTCTCGCGTCGGTGACGCGGACGAGCTTGAAGGTGACGCCATGAGCCGGATTCCGGATTTCTCGAAGATCGCATTCGCCGAAGTCGCCGCCGGCGGCGCGCAAGGCGGCGCGGACGCGTGGACGACGCCGGAAGGCATCGACGTGAAGCCGTTCTACGGCCCGGACGATCTCGCCGGCATCGATTTCCTCGACACCTGGCCAGGCGCCGCTCCTTATGTGCGCGGCCCCTATTCGACCATGTATGTCAACCAGCCGTGGACGGTGCGCCAATACGCCGGCTTCTCGACGGCGGAGGATTCCAACGCCTTCTACCGCCGCAATCTGGCCGCCGGCCAGAAGGGCCTGTCGGTGGCGTTCGATCTCGCCACCCATCGCGGCTATGATTCGGATCATGCGCGTGTGTCGGGCGACGTCGGCATGGCCGGCGTCGCCATCGACTCGATCTACGACATGCGGACCCTGTTCTCCGGCATTCCGCTCGATCAGATGTCGGTGTCGATGACGATGAACGGCGCGGTGCTGCCGATCCTGGCGCTCTACATCGTCGCAGCCGAGGAACAGGGCGTCGCGCCGGAAAAACTTTCCGGCACGATCCAGAACGACATCCTCAAAGAATTCATGGTGCGCAACACCTATATATACCCGCCGCAACCCTCGATGCGCATCATCTCGGACATCTTCGCCTTCACGTCGAAGAACATGCCGAAGTTCAATTCGATCTCGATCTCCGGCTATCACATGCAGGAAGCCGGCGCGACGCAGGATCTCGAACTCGCCTACACGCTGGCCGATGGCGTCGAGTATATCCGCGCCGGCATCGCGGCGGGACTGACGGTCGACCAGTTCGCGCCGCGCCTGTCGTTCTTCTGGGCAATCGGCATGAACTTCTTCATGGAGGTCGCCAAGCTGCGCGCCGCGCGCCTGATCTGGGCGAAGCTCGTCAAGGGCTTCAACCCGCAGTCGGAGAAGAGCCTGCCGCTGCGCACGCATTCGCAGACGAGCGGATGGTCGCTCACCGCGCAGGACGTGTTCAACAATGTTGTGCGCACGCAGATCGAGGCGATGGCGGCGACGCAGGGCCATACGCAATCGCTGCACACCAACGCGCTCGACGAGGCGCTGGCGCTGCCGACCGACTTCTCGGCGCGCATCGCCCGCAACACGCAGCTCTTCCTGCAACAGGAATCCGGCACGACGCGCATCATCGATCCGTGGGGCGGCTCCTATTACGTCGAGCGGCTGACGGCGGAACTCGCCAAAAAGGCGTGGAGCCATATTCAGGAGGTCGAGGCGCTCGGCGGCATGTCGAAGGCCATCGAGGCCGGCATTCCCAAGCTGCGCATCGAGGAGGCCGCCGCCAAGACGCAGGCGCGCATCGACAGCGGAACGCAGGCGGTCATCGGCGTGAACAAGTTCAGGCCGGACAGCGAGAAGCCGATCGACGTGCTCAAGGTCGAAAACGCCGCCGTGCGCGCCAGTCAGATCGACAAGCTGAAGCGTCTGCGCGCCGAGCGCAACGAGGGCGATGTGCAGGCGAAACTGCGCGCCTTGACCGAAGGCGCGAAGGGCGACGGCAATTTGCTGGCGCTGGCGATCGACGCGGCGCGCGCCAAGGCCACGGTCGGCGAAATCTCGCTGGCGCTCGAAAACGTGTTCGGTCGTCACCGCGCCGAAATCAAATCGATCTCCGGCGTTTACAAGAGGGAGGCGGGCGTGAACTCCACCGCGATCGCCAGGGTGCAGAAGCTGGTCGAGGCGTTCGAGGAGAACGACGGCCGCCGGCCGCGCATTCTCGTCGCCAAGGTCGGTCAGGACGGCCACGACCGCGGCCAGAAGGTGATCGCCTCGGCCTTCGCCGATCTCGGCTTCGACGTCGACATCGGACCGCTGTTCGCCACGCCGGAGGAAGCCGCGCGCCAGGCCGTCGAGAATGACGTCCATATCGTCGGCATCTCGTCGCTGGCCGCCGGCCATCTGACGCTGGTGCCGGAACTGCGCGCCGCGCTGGAGGCGCAAGGGCGTCCCGACATCATGATCGTGGTGGGCGGCGTCATTCCGCCGCAGGATTTCGACGCCGTGCGCGCCGCCGGCGCCAGCGCCATCTTCCCGCCCGGCACGGTGATCGCCGAGGCGGCCGCGAGCCTCATCGACGAGTTGAACGGGCGGCTGGGCTACACGAAGGCGGCGGCGGAGTAGCGCTGGAAAAACCCTCTCCCGGAGGGAGAGAGTCGGTACGGAGGACCGGGGCGAGGGGTTCGCGCGTCAGACAGGACGTGCAACCCGTCGGAAGTGTGTGCCTTCTCGTTCGCGCAACCCCTCATCCGGCGTCGCGCGCCGCCTTCTCACGCAGGGAGAGGGTCATCACGCGCTCACGCCGAGCCCAAGCCGCCATCCCCTTGCCGCATTGCGCGGTCATGAGGCGCGGCAGGAGATTTTCATGAAGACATTTGCTCTCGGCCTTTGCGCCGCGCTCGCCGCCGTTTCCGCCGCCCATGCCGATCCGTCTGCCCGCGCGAAATATCAGCCGATCATGGATGAGTTGGCGCGCAAGCACGATGTGCCGGAGCGGCTGATCCACCGCATCATCATGCGCGAGAGCAAATACGCGCCGCATCTCGTGTCCAAAGGCAATTACGGGATGATGCAGATCAAGCCGGCCACCGCGCGCGGCATGGGTTACGCCGGCTCGCCAGCGGGGCTTCTCGACGGCAAGACCAATCTCACCTACGCCGTGCCCTATCTCGCCAATGCCTATCACATCGCCGGGCGCAACGAGGACGCCGCCGTGAGGCTCTACGCCGGCGGTTATTATTACGTCGCCAAGCGCAAGGGCATGCTGGCGCAATTGCAGACCGCGCATGCGGCGCGCGGCGGCAAGGGCGGCGCGCGGAGCGAAGCGCAAACCGTCGCGCTCGTCGAAGACGCGGAGCCGCGCGAGGTCGCCGCCGCGCCTGCGAAGGTCGCCCCCGCTCCGTCAGCGGCCGAGCCCGCCCGGTCGGCCCAGCCGGTCGGCAAAACGCGCGCCGCGCGCGTGCAACCGCCGAAAGCCGCAAACGCCGAAGCGCCGCAGGCCGCCGCCTATGCGGCGCAGCCTGAGCCCGAAAATCCCGTCGCTGATCTGTTCAGGGCGTTCGGCGAAGGCGCGGGCGCCGACCCGGCGCGGTAAACCCTTTCGCCCGCCGGCTTCAGCGCGGAGTCGTCGCGCTCGCCATCGGCGCGGTTGTCGTTGACTGCGGAATGGGGTCCGCCGGCGCGACATTCAGCACTGACTGCACCTGCGCGTCCTGCGGGCGCGGCGCGGTGATCTGCTGGCCAATGGAGCGCACGGCGTCGGGCGCGCGCGCATAGGTGGCGTGGCCGATGAGGCCCTGCGACAGGGCGGAGAGGTCATAGACCTTGACGCCAAGGCGCGCGAGCGCGTCGGCGTCGCGCGGATCGTTGGGGTTCATCGCGCCGAGGCGCGGCCGGTCGCCGGCCAGCGTGCGCGACAGCGACAGGGCGCGATCGCCCTTCGACACAAAGACGGAAACCCGCGAGGCGTCGAGGCGCGCCACCTGCTGGCGGAAGACCGCGAGGTCGATATCCGGCGCGGCCAGCATGACATTGCCGAGACGGCCGTCGAGATCGGGCCTGCCGGCGATGGCGAGTTCGCGCAGCGTCTCCATGGTCAGCCACGTGCCCATGGAATGGGCGAGAATGTGGATGCGGCCGACGCCCGGCGTCGCGGCGATGTCGAGCAGCAGTTTCTGCAACGGGTCGCGCGCGACGGTGGCGCTTTCCTTGTCGGAGCCATAGGCCAGAAGCTCGGATTTCGACGCCCAGGTGAACAGCGCCGGCACGCCGCCGAAGCCGGTGTCCGTCACGATCTGCGCGAGGCGGAAGCGGGCTTCGTCGAGGCTCGTGTTGAAGCCATGAACGTGCAAAAGGACATCGCGGCTGGAGCCGACGCGCCCGGAAATATGCGTCGCCAGCTCGTTGCGGAATTCATCTCCGGCCAGGCCGCGGCGCTGCGCCAATGTGAAATGCTTCGCCGGATTGGCGGCGCCGAAGCTCGGGCGCTCGATCTCGCCCGGCCGATGATCGGCCGGCACGCCGATCGTCTGCAACGACATCGCGGCGCCGCCGAACGATCCGCCGAGAGCGCCGCGGTCGGTCTTGCGCGTCGAGGCGACGAACATCATCACCGAGCCCTGCGCGGCCAGCGGCTTGCCGGTGAGGACACCGCCGAAGGTCGAGCCTCCGATGCTTTCACGGTCGGAGGCGCAGCCGGCGACGGCGAGAGCAAGGGCGACAACAGCGGACAGGGCGGAACGACGCCCGGGAGGCGTCGGCCGAAGACGGACGGCCATACGAAAGGGATCCCCAAATACGCCGGGAGGGCCGGAAAGAGTGCCCCAATGAAGCGGCGAACGGTTGACGAAGCGTTAAGAGCGCGCGGAAATTCGTGCGCGCTTGTTGCGGCCAAACGTGACGACATTGGGACGCGGGGCGCGAAGACGCCCACAGAAAGGCGATTTTTCCGCACTGTTGCGCGGAGCCGACAGGCGCCTATTCTGTGCGCGATCAGGAGGCATTTTATGTCCGACACCCCGGCGCAGCGCTTCACGGTGAGTCATCTCGATAAGAAGGATTTTCACGACGGCGGGCTGCGACCCTATTCCGCCTATCGCGATCTCGGCATCGCGGCGGCGACGGGCGGCCTCGCCACCGCGCATGTGATCCGCATGACGAAGCCCTGCGACGAAGGCGCGCGCGGCTGGCATCGGCATGAGTGCGACTTCCAGCTCGTCTATGTGCTCAAGGGCTGGTTCAGGAACGAATTCGAAGGCCACGGCGTGCAGATGATGCGCGAGGGCTCGTGCTGGATTCAGCCGCCCGGCATCCGCCATGCGGTTCTGGACTATTCGCCGGATTGCGAATTGCTGGAGATCGTCCTGCCGGCGGGGTTCAGGACCGTAGCGGAGTGAGGTTCAGCCCGCGCTTTTCGCCAGTTTGACGAGGTCCAGCGCGAGCGTCGGCGTCTCGTCCGGCAGCCGGGTGAAGCCGTGACGCAGGTAAAAGGCCTCGGCGGCGGGCGACAGGGCGTGCACGATCAGCAGGCGGGCCGAGACCTCGCTCGCCGCGCGCAGCACGCGTATGGTCGCGTCGCGCAGCAACATGGCGCCGAGCCCGACCCCCTGGGCGGTGCGATCGACCGCCAGCCGGCCGAGAACCGCGGCCGGAATGACGCGCGGCATATTTCGCCGCATCGCGCCCGTCGCCTGCTCGCCGAGGATGCCGCCCATCGCAAGGGCATAGAAGCCGATGACGCGCCGCGAGCCCGCCTGGCAACTCACATAGGTGCGGCTGGCGCCGAGGCGAAGATTGTCGAGCGCGCGCTCACGAAGCCAGTCGTCGAGATCCGGCTCGCCGCTGCCAAATGCGGTCAGATCATGGCTTTCCGTGATGATGGCCGGTTTTGTAAACTGCGCCTCAGTCACGCGTCCAATCCGTCTTGCGGGCCAGCAGGCGCTTCATGCCCACGGCCTCGTCCGGCGTCGGTTCCGCCTCCATCCAGGCGAGGACTTTCTGGAAGTTCTCCGCGTCCATGGAAATGGCCGTGCGATCCAGCAAGACGTTGCGCGCTTCCTTCAAGGCGGAGGCGAGCATGAATTGCGAACGGTTGGCGCCGGTCAGCTCCGCCGCCTGATCGATCAAATCGCGATCCTGCGCCCTCGCGCGCAGGTGAATGTTGACTTCGGCGGTGGCGACGGCGGTTTTCATGACGACAAGGTGGTTATGTGTGTTGAATTTGTCAACACACATGCTCCCCCTTCCGACTCGTCCCTCCCGCCCCTATAAGGCGTGCCCATGAGCGCGCACGCCAAAACCCCCGCCCTGCCCTCCACCGACGAACTCGCCTCCCGCGTGCGCGCGGGCGACCGGGCGAGCCTCGCGCGCGCCATCACGCTCGTCGAGAGCCGCAAGGCCGATCATCAGGCCCAGGCGCGCGCGCTGGTGCAGGCGTTGTTGCCGCATACGGGCAAGGCCTTGCGCGTCGGCATCACCGGCGTGCCGGGCGTGGGCAAATCCACCACCATCGACACGCTCGGCTCCAATCTCACCGCCCAGGGCCACCAGGTCGCGGTGCTGGCGGTCGACCCGTCGTCGACGCGGACCGGCGGCTCGATCCTCGGCGACAAGACGCGCATGGCGAAATTGTCGGCCGACCCCAACGGCTTCATCCGGCCGTCGCCCTCCTCCGGCACGCTCGGCGGCGTCGCCGCCAAGACGCGCGAGACGATGTTGTTGTGCGAGGCGGCGGGATTCGACGTGATCCTCGTCGAGACGGTCGGCATCGGCCAGTCCGAGACCGCCGTCGCCGACATGACGGATTTCTTTCTGGTGCTGATGCTGCCGGGCGCGGGCGACGAATTGCAGGGCATCAAGAAGGGCGTGCTCGAACTCGCCGACATGATCGCCGTCAACAAGGCCGAGGGCGACGGCGCGGCGCGCGCGAGGCTCGCGGCCGGCGAATACAAGGCCGCGCTGCACATCATGCAGCAGGCCTCGCCCAATTGGGCCGTGCCGGTGGTGATGATCTCCGGCCTCGCCAATGTCGGCCTCGACGACATGTGGACCCATGTGGTGGAGCATCGCCGCCGCTTCGACAAAAGCGGCGAGTTGGCCGCCAGACGTCGCGCGCAGCAGGTGAAATGGATGTGGGCGATGCTGGAGGAGCGGCTGCTGGCCCGCCTGCACTCCGACGCGAAGGTGCGCGCCCGCCTGCCGGCGCTGGAGCGCGCCGTCGGCGACGGAGCCCTCTCGCCGACGCTGGCGGTGGAGGAAGTGGCGGAGCTGCTGGGGTTGTGAGCGGCGCGCGCGCCCGCTATGTCTCGCCGGACAAAACCGCGAGTGAGAGCATGACCGACACGCTTCCCGACCGTCTTTCGGTCGATCCGTCGAGCCCCTGGTACAACGCCGAATTGCTGGAGCGCGACATCGGCGTGCGCTTCAAGGGCGTCGACCGCAACAATGTTGAGGAATATTGCGTCAGCGAAGGCTGGGTGCGGGTGACCGTCGGCACGGGCAAGGACCGGCGCGGCAATCCGCTGACCATGAAAATTCACGGGTCCGTCGAGCCGTTTTTCCGCGACGCGTGAGAACGCTCGTCGTCACCGGCTTCTCCGCCTTTCCCGGCGCGCCCGCCAATCCGACCGAGACCCTGATGCGGCGTCTGTCGCGCCATGCGCCGCGATTGGCGCGGCTCGGTTGGCGGCTGGAGACGCGCGTGCTGCCGGTCGTCTACGGCGAGACGGCGAAACGGCTGGCGGACATCGAACGCGCGCTCGCGCCCGACGCGCTGCTGCATTTCGGCCTCGCGAGCCGGCGCCGGGCGATCAGCGTCGAGCAGGTCGCGCGCAAACGGCTCTGCCCGCTCAAGGTGGACGCGGCGCGGCGCGCGTCTGGCGCGACGGCGCGCGGCGGGCCCGAGTTCTTGCAGGTCCGCGCGCCCACGGCGCGGATCGCCGCCGCGATCGCGGCCACGGGCGCCCCTTGCGCGCTGTCGATGGACGCCGGCGGCTATGTCTGCAATCAGACGCTTTATCTGTCGCTGGCCCATTCACGCGCGGCGCGCGTCGGCTTCGTGCATGTTCCCCGCCCGATGCGCGTCGCCGGCGGGCTGAGGGGTCTGGAGCGCGCGGCCCTCGCCGCGCTTTTTGTGCTATTGCGAGACGCGCCGCGATGACGCGCGCCGCGCGCAAATCGGATTGATGATGGACGCCACGCTTTACGACACGATTCTGCCGATCCTGAAGATCATCTGGATCGACATCCTGCTGTCCGGCGACAATGCGATGGTCATCGCCCTCGCCTGCCGCAACCTGCCGAAGCGCCAGCGCAAATGGGGCATCGCGCTCGGCGCCGGCGCGGCGGTGACGCTGCGCGTCATCTTCATGTTCATCGTCGTCTGGCTGCTGGCCCTGCCCTTCCTGAAACTGGCGGGCGGCCTGCTGCTGTTCTGGATCGCCTGGCAGCTTCTCAGCGAGGAGGAGGACGCCGGGCACGAAATCGACGCCAGCGACAGCCTGTGGCGCGCCGTGCGCACGATCGCCATGGCCGACGCCGTGATGTCGCTCGACAATGTCGTCGCCATCGCCGCCGCGGCGAAGGATTCGTTCTCGCTGGTCGTGTTCGGCGTCGGCCTGTCGATCCCGCTGATCGTCTTCGGCTCCTCGGCCTTCCTGTGGTTGATGCAGCGCTTCACGATCATCGTCTGGGCCGGCGCGGCGCTCCTGGGCTGGATCGCCGGCGATCTCATCGTGTCCGATCCGAAAGTGGCGGACTGGCTGGGCGCCTGGTCCGGGCCGGCGCATCAGCTCGGCGGGCCGGTCGGCGCGGCGCTCGTGGTGGCGGCCGGCCTGTTCGTGCGCTGGCGGCGTCCGCCGGAAATCTGATCAGCGCTGCAAGGGCGCGATGGGCCCGCGCGTGGGGGCGAGTTGCTCGCCGCAATCGCGCCGGCCCGTCGCGACGCAGCGCTCGAGCTTGCGCTGCCGGTCGATCAGATCCAGCGCCCAATAAAGAACGCCGCCGAGAACGAGCAACGCGATGACCGCGACAAGATTGACCGTCGTGCGGCGCTTGTAGTCGGTGTCATCGGCGGCGCGCGGGCTCTGCGGCTGGGTCATGCGCGCGACATTGCCGCGTCGCGGCGGCGCGATCAAGCCTTGCGGCCGTCCACTCGCATCCATCCGGCGATGCGCTCGAACACATCGTCGCGGCCGAGCAGGTCGAAATGATTGGCTCCGACGCACGTCCATTGATGATCGGCGGGAAAGGCGAGCGCGCGCGCCGCCGATTTGTGACGCCCCAGGGCGCTCGCCGTCGTGACGAGGCCGTCGCCGAGCAGACGACCCTTGACGCTCCCCGCGTCGCGCGCCGTCGTCGCGGCGATGGCGTAACAGGCGACGTCCCCAGGCAGCGGAATCATGCGCGGCGCGGCCGTGGAGTGAGCGAACCGGTCCTGCCCGGCCCAATCCTCGTCGACCAGCGCGCCATGACGCAAATCGGTGACGCCGGCGCTGCGCATTTTCCCTGGGTTGGCGACAACGGCGGTATAGGGAGCGCTGGCCAAAGCCTGCCCCACCCAATTGCCGATGCGCTCCAACGGCGCGCCGTGATGCGGCGTTCCAAGAAAAATCAGGCGGCTCAGCCTGCGGCGCCACGCATGGCCGGCCTCGTCGGCGTAATGACAGGCGCTGCGCGCGACCAGCCCGCCCATGCTGTGGCCAATGATGACGATGTCCTCGACCGGAACGGGCCACCGCGCGAGCAGCCGCTCAAGCCGATCGGCGAAGGCGCGGCCGTTGAGCGAGATATGGAGCCCGCTGTTGTAAAACAGGGAGAGCGGCGTACAGGCGAAACGCCGCGCCAGCGCCGCGCCGTAATTGTGATCGCCGCGCCGCCATTGCAGGTCGCTCATGCACAGGCCATGAACAAACACGACGAGACGGCCCGTGACTTGCGGTATCGCGGCGGCGATGGCGTCGCGGTCGTCGGGCAGGATGCGGCCGTCGTCGAAACGCAGCCGCATCGGCAAGGCCAGAGGATTGCCGGTCCCGGCCAGATGATCGCCGAGGACGCCGTTGAGCGCGGCCAGAACCTTGTCGCGCTTTGGCGACGACGGCGCGTCGTCGCTTTGCTGGACTTGCGCCAGAGCCAGATCGAGGCCGGCGCCGCCGAGGCGCATCGCGCCGCGAACCGCGCGATAGACGAATGCCGTGACGCCGCCGGTGAGCCCACGCGCCACAACGCCGAACGGGCCGGGCGTGTTCAGCACGTCGTTGTGCATCCGTTCGACGATGTCCGTCACCCCGACCGCCGCTTCGACGCCGAGCCGACCGTAACCGCGCAGGTCGGAAACCGAAATCGTTTGTTGGGCCATTGCTTTATCCTTTGACGCGGGCGCGCGCGGACGACAGGCGATTGTGCGCCTTGCCGGCCGCGGCGGCAACCGGCCGCATGGCGACGCCTCCGACGAACGCTTGCCCGGCGCAGTTGACAGCGTTTCGCGCGCGGCTTTAATCGCGCATGATGAAACGCGCGCGCCTCCTGTTCGTCTGGATGGTGTCATTCGCCGTGCTGGCGAATGTGTTGTCGCCGCGCGCCGCGATGGCGGCCTTCTCTCCCGATCTCGTGATCTGCCATTCCGTCGAGGGCGGCGCGGTGTCGCTGCCCCTGCCCGAGAACGCGGCCTGCCGGCAGCATTGCATGGCGCTCGCCGCCGCGATGCTGACGCCCGAGCCGCCGCATCTCGCCGTGACCCGGCTGTGGCGCCTCGCGGAACCGGCGCGGCCGGCCCTGCGCGCGCCGCATATCTCGCCCCGGCGCAACGCGGCTCAGCCGCGCGGCCCGCCTGCCGCAAACATCTGACACGCGTTTCGTTCCAATCATCCGGAGACCATCATGAGCATTCTCACGCGCGCGGCTGCGGCCGCGCTGATTTCCGCCGCCTTCCTTGCTCCCGCCGCCGCGCAGGACGCCAATGTCGGCGACATCGCCATCTCGAAAGCCTGGACGCGGGCGACGCCGCCCGGCGCGAGGGTCGCCGGCGGCTTCATGCTGCTGACCAACAAGGGCAAGGCGGCCGACCGCCTCGTCGCCATGTCGTCCGAGGTCGCCGAGAAAGGCGAAGTGCATGAGACGACGATCACCGACGGGGTGATGAAAATGCGAGAGGTCGCGAAAGGCCTCGAAATCCCGGCGGGCGGCAGCGTTGAACTCAAGCCGGGCTCCTTTCACATCATGTTCATGGGCCTGAAAAAGCCCATCGCCGCCGGCGAGACAGTGAAAGCGAAGCTGAAGTTCGAGAAGGCCGGCGAAGTGTCGATCGACCTTCCCGCGCAAGCCATGGGCGCCGGCATGCCCGCCAACCACGGCCATATGAAGCACTGAAAACGGACGCGGCCGGCCGTTTCGCCCCAGGCCGGCCGCGTATTGAGCATGGAAAAAAGGCCCCTTATACCGGCCTTGCATCGTGCGGCGGCGCATCGGGATCAGCGGTGACGACAGGCGGCGCGCCGATCGTCGGCCGCGCCATGTCATCGTCGCCTCCGGCCGCGGCGCTTCCTCTGCCGACGGTCGAATTCAATCGCCGCCCTCGGTCGCGCCGGGGCGCGCGCGCACGGCTTTGAAGACGCCGCTCGCCCTGGCCACGATGACGCCCTTCTCGTCTCGCACCTCGCCCTCGCTGAAAGTGATGCTCTTGCCGTGGCGCAGGACGCGGCCCTCCGAGATCAGCTTTCCTCTGGCGGGCGCCAGAAAGGCCGCCTGCATGTCCACCGTCATCACCGGCCCTTGCGCCAGCGTGCGCGCGGCGATGGCGAGCGAGATGTCGAGCATGGTCAGCAGCAGGCCGCCATGCGCCATGCCGAGATTGTTCTCGAGATCGGAGTCGAGCGTAACGGAGAGCCGGCAGACGCCTGGCTCGAAGGAATGCGGCTCGATCTTGCAATGGCGCGCGAAAGGAATGTCGATGCCATGATATTTCCCTGGCGCCACGGCGATGCTCCCCTTTTCCAAACCGGGTTTTCGAAAATGCTAGCCGTTCGCCCGGTCGTCGCCAAGGCCGCGTTCGGCGCGCGGCTTCCGACAGCGCGTCAACCGTTCGCGCCGCCGCCGCCGAACGAGCCGCCGCCGCCGCGCGGGCCGTCCGAAGAACCGCTTTCGCGCGAGGCGGCGCCCCCGGACTCGCCGCCGAGAATGCGGATGCGCGCGAACCAGGCCCAGCGACGGGAGGCCGCGACGCGGCCGCGAATCGAGGCGTTCGCGAGCAGGAGAGCCTGCACGACGCCCAGAATGACAATCGCCGCAACAAGCAGGAACAGCGCGACGCCGGCAAGCCAGCCCACGCCCATTTTCTGCGGCGCATCCCTCTCGGCTTTGCGAAGCGGCGCGGGATGGGCGATTTTGACGATGGCGTCGAGGCCGCTCCGCGCGGCGGTCGCGACGTCGCCCTCCCGAAGCGGCGGCAGAATGTCGTTTTCGACGATCATCCGCGCTCGCGCGTCGGTCAGAACGGCCTCAAGGCCGTAGCCGACCTCCACGCGGGCGCGCCGCTCGCCCCAGGCGAGCAGCAGAAGGACGCCGTTGTTGCGTCCCTCGCGGCCGATCCTCCAGCGGCGGGCGCGGTCGATGGCGACATTCTCGATCGGCGCGCCGTTCAGGCCGGGCACGACCAGAACGACGATCTGCGCGCCGCCCTCGGCGTCAAGCGCTCGCAGGTCATCCTCCATGGCGCGCCGCGCGGACGCGGACAGAACGCCGGCCTCGTCGATGACGAAGGCGGGCAGAGGCGGATGCTCCGCCGCGCGCCGGTTCGCCATCTGGATGAACAGCGCCAGCGCGCCGAACAGCGCCGCGACGACAGCCAACCCCAACAGAGGCCGCCATCGCGATGTCGACGCGCCGCGCTTACGTCCGACCATCGGCTCCGCCGCGTTTCGATATGCCGCGGAGCACCTTAGCCCAAACCATCCGCCGGCGCGCAAGGGAATTGCGCGCTGACCCTCGCCGCGTCAGCCGCGCGAGGCCCCGACCAGGCGCCACGCGCCGCCGACGAGGGCGGCGGCGAGCAACGTCTTGATCACAGTGGCCAGGGCGAAAGGCGCGACGCCGAAAGTCCATGCGGCCCCAGGGCCGGAGAGCATGGCGAGCCAGGCGAAGCCGAAGGCGAAGATCAGCGCGTGGCCGACGCTCATCACCACGAGAAGGCGCCAGGCCGAACGGTCCCAACCGCGATCGGCGGCACGGCCGACGAGCGCGGCGGCGGCAAGGAAGCCCGCGAGATAACCGCCCGTCGGGCCCATCATGTAGGCGAGGCCGAGGCCCCTCTCCGGCGCGCCGGCGAAGACCGGCAGACCCAACGCGCCTTCGGCCAGATAGAGCGCGACGGCGGCGACGGCCAGGCGGCCGCCAAGCGCCGAGGCCATGGCCAGCACGACGAGCGACTGCAGTGTCATCGGCACGGGCCAGAACGGGATCTGCGCCCGCGCCGACAAGGTCAGCGCCAGCGCGCCGGCCAGCACAAGGGCCCCGGCGCGGGCGGCGGCGAAGGCGCGCGCGCCGGCGCGCGACGGCCAGAGCGCGGCGGCGAGCGTCCGGGAAAGCGGTGCGGTCATTGGTCTTTCTCCTCTCGTCAAGGCGCGCTGGCGGCGGCCGGGCGATGCGATATGCTGGCCTAGGATCGGGCGCCGCGCCGCGCAAGCAGGGCCGCCTCCGCCCTTTGGCCGGTTCATGACAGGGATGCGAAACGCGCATGACGCAACACCAGGAAAACCTGACGTTCGACCGCGATCTCGATGCGCCGGCGGGGACCGTGCAGCAGATTTCACCGCTTCTGCGGCGCGTGGTCTGCGGCAATCCCGGGCCGTTCACCTTCACCGGAACCTGCACCTACGTCATCGGGCGCGGGCAGGTTTCGATCATCGATCCCGGCCCGGCCGACGCGCGTCATGTCGCGGCGCTGCTGAAAGCGGTCGAGGGCGAGACGATCGCCAATATTCTCGTCACGCACACCCATCGCGATCATTCGCCCGCGGCGGCGATGGTGAAGGCGGCGACGGGCGCGCGCATCCTGGGCTGCGAATCGCATGTGCGGATGCATTTTTCGACCGGCGCGGCCAATCCGATGGACGCCTCTTTCGACACAGATTATGCGCCCGATCTCGTGATGCGCGACGGCGACGGCGTGACCGGACCGGGCTATACGGTGCTCGCCGTGACAACGCCGGGCCACACGTCGAATCATGTCTGCTTCGCGCTCGCCGAGGAGAAGACGGTGTTCACCGGCGATCATGTGATGGCCTGGTCAACCTCCATCGTCGCGCCGCCGGACGGCGCGATGGGCGACTACATGGCCTCGATCGACAAGCTGCGGGCGCGCGACGACGCCCTGTTCTGGCCGGCGCACGGCCCCGCCGTGAAGGAGCCGCAACGCTATCTGCGGGCCCTGGCGCATCATCGCCGGGCGCGGGAGCATTCCATCCTCAACCGCATCGCGGCAGGCGACGGAACGATCGCGCAGATGGTCGCGAAAATCTACGAGGGGCTCGATCCGCGCCTGACGAAGGCGGCTGGTCTGTCGGTGCTGGCGCATCTGGAGGATCTGACGGCGCGCGGCGTGGTCAAGGCCGATGGTCCAGCTTCGCTCGACGCGCGCTACGCCATGAGCTGATCAACGCCCCTCATCAAGCTGGGTCTGCAATTCCTCGGCGAAGGCGGCGATGCGCCTGGCGTTGGCGCCGAAATCGTGGCGTCCGAGCCGTGAAACGGAGCGGATGTCGATGCGGCTCTGGCCGGCGAGCGGGCGCACGCGGATGGTCACGTCATCGCGGAATCCCATGACCAGGGTCCGGTCGATGGCGTCGATATGGCCAAAGCCGAAGCGTCCGCCCGGCGGGCGCTGCTCGACCAGCCTCCATTTGAGCGCGCCCACCACTTTCAGCAGCAGGGCGTGCGCCTCGTCCGCCTCCAGATCGATGATGATGGGCTGGGTCGCGGGGTAGGCGACGCGCTGCGCCTCGCGCCGCTTCGGATCGACGAAAGGCGGAATGCGGCCGCCGCGCGCGGCGAGAGCGACAGCGGAGCGCGAGAATTCGGGCGGATCGACGAGATCGGTGGAAATGTCGTTCAGCACCGGCAATCGGAAGGCCTGCACGGTCAGCCAGAGCGGAAAGGCGAGCGGAGCGGCGGCGAGCAGGACGGCGGCCAGAACAAGGCCGACGCCGCGCCGCCCCGTGCGCCAGATGACGACAGCCCCGGCGGCGGCGATCAGCAAGGCGGCGCCGGCGAGAAACAGGCCCGCCCACAGGGCCGTCAGAGCCAGATTGGAATCGAACCGGTCGACCCGCGCCAGCCCGACCGCCGCGAGCGAGGCGACGATCGCCGCCGCCGCCAGCCTGCGGCTCCAGATCGCGGCGCGCGAATAGGGTTCTTCAAGGATCAGTCGACGCATCGCGCGGCCGGGTCCGGTTTGCGGGAGCTTCGCTTCTGCCGGAAGCGGAGGCGAAAGGCCATATCCTTGTTCCTGCTGGCGAGGCCCATGCGCTTTACCGGCCCGCCGTGAACGTCTCGCCGATCGGCAACGGCGCGCAGCGCACGAGCCGGCTGTCGAGCGTCGCCGCGGTGCGATGCCGCGTCGCCTTCTGATAGGCGGGGTTTTTCAGCATGTCCACGAAAGCCTGCGCCGTCGGGTAGAAGGCGATGAAGGCCAGATCCCAGTTCTCGCTCTCCTTCGGCCCGATGAACATCTGCTCCGGCTCGCCGATCCAGACCTGCCGGCCGCCGACAGCGGCGAAGATCGGCCCCGCCTCTTTCGAATAGCGACCATAGGCCTCCGCGCCAGAGATCGGCGCGTCCTTCGCCTCCGGGTCGTCCGGCGCATAAAGCGCGGTGGCGCGAAACTGCAGCAGGTTCAGCATATGCACGGGCTTGTCGAGCGCGAGGCCGAAGATCGCCCTGAACGCCTCGCGCGTCGGATTTGTGTAATGCGTCATTGGCCTTGTCTCCTTGATCGCCGGGCGCCAAGCTGACAGCACTTTCGCCTTCAGGGGAAGGGGAGGCCTGTTCCATGCGCTTGCCGCTCGCCGCATTGGCCCTGTTCGGCCTCGCCTCGCCCGCCGCCGGCGGCGATTATCAGACGTGGTTCGCGGGAAGGCCGGGCGGCGTCGCCTGCTATGCGCGCGCCTATGACGCGGCGCATCTGGCCGGCCATCCCCGTCAGAAAGTCGTCGAGATCGAGCTGGATTTCAACGCGGCGGAGGCGGACAGCGAGGGCAACCGGCCGTCGCGTTTCATCGCCGGGCTCGGCGTGCGCCTCAAGGGCAAGAAGGGCTGGTATACGAACAGCCTCTATTGCAACGAACGCGCCATGGGCGGCGTCGCCTGTTCGCTCGAAAGCGACGGCGGCGCCTTCACGCTGCAGCCGGCGGGAGAGGGCCTGGAAATGCGTCTGGATCGGGAAATCTCCATCGAGGGCGACGATTTCATCGAATTCGGCGGCGAAGGCAGCGACGACAACACCTTCATTCTGAAGCCCGCGCCGCAGAGCGTTTGCGACGCCTCCACGGCCGAATTCAGATAGGCGCGCACGGGCGAAAGGAGCGCATATGACGCAGGGTTTTCGATCGATCGCCGCCGTCGCCCTTGCGGGGGCGCTGGCGGCGACGGTTGGCGGCGCGCCGGCGCTCGCCAACTCCTATGAGCGCTATTTTGCCGGCAAGCCGGGCGGGCGCGTCTGCTACACCCGCGCCTACGACGCCGACCATCTGCGCGCGCGCGATCGTCAACTCGTGCGCCAGATCGTCCTGGATTTCGATGCGGGCAAGAGCGCGGGCGCGGCCAACAAGGCCGAGCGCTTCGTCATCGCCCTCGGCGTGAAGCTGCGCGCCGGCAAGGCCTGGCTGACCCACGCCGGCCAGTGCGCCGCGCGCGCCGACGGCGGGTTCGACTGCGCGCTGGAGGGGAACGCCGGCCGTTTCAAACTGGCGCCCGACGATGTCTCGCTGCGCATGACGCTCGACGGCGTGATGAGCCTGACCGGAGAAAAACCGGTCGCCATCGGCGGCAAGGAGAGCGATGAGCCGGCCTCCCTGCTCTCGCCCGCAGTGAACCGGATCTGCGATCAGGCGATGGGCGCCGCGCGCTGACGCGTCACGCCTTCGGCTTCATCCGCGCCAGCATTGCGCCCATCATTTCGTGCAACTTGTTGACCGCCTTCAGCGGCCGCACCATCACCTTGAAATTGGTGATCCTGCCCTCGGCGTTCCAGGTGATGATGTCGACGCCGTCAATTTCAATTCCGTCGATCACGGTCGCGAAATTGAGGACGGCGGAGTCTTCGGCCGTCCATTCGCCGGTGTAATGAAAATGCTCGTTGTTGAGCACGTGCAGTGCCGCCGTGAGATAGGCGGTGGTGATCGCCTTGCCGCGTTGCGGCGTATGCACGACCGGCGACTGGAACACGACGTCATCGGCGAGGATGGCGGCGAGGCCCTTCGCGTCCCGTTCGGCGGCGACGCGATGCCATTCCCTGAGCGCGGATTGCAGCATCGTCACGCTCCCATCAGCGCCAGAACGTGCGCGGCCGTCGAACGGGCGAGACCTTCGAGATCGTAGCCGCCTTCGAGCAGCGACACGACGCGGCCGCCGCAATTGCGGTCGGCGATGTCCATCAGCTTGCGAGTCGCCCAGGCGTAATCGGCCTCAACGAGATTGATGTTGCCGAGCGGGTCGCGCCGATGCGCGTCGAAGCCGGCCGAAATGATGACCAGATCGGGCCGGAACGCCTCAATGCGCGGCAGCACCGCCACTTCCATCGCCTCGCGGAAGACCGAGCCGTCGTCGCCGGCGGTCAGAGGCGCGTTGACGATGTTGTTGTGTTCGCCGCGTTCGCTCGCCGCGCCGGTGCCGGGATAGAGCGGCATCTCGTGCGTCGAGCAATACATGACGCTCGGGTCGTTCCAGAAAATGTCCTGCGTGCCGTTGCCGTGATGCACGTCCCAATCCATGATCACGACGCGCTCGGCCCCGTGAACGGCCTGCGCATGGCGCGCCGCCACCGCCGCCGTATTGAAGAAGCAGAAGCCCATCGGCGTCGCGCGCTCGGCGTGATGGCCCGGCGGTCGCATGGCGAGGAAAGCGTTGTCGACCTTGCGCGTCATCACTTCGTCGACCGCCATCGTCGCGCCGCCGATGGCGCGCATCACCGCCTCGAGCGTGCCGGGACACATGGCGGTGTCGCTGTCGAGCCGCGCCATGCCCTCTTTCGGCGCGGTTTCCTCGATCGCCTGAAAATAGGCGGCGGGGTGGACGCGCAGAACTGCTTCTTTCGTGCCGACCGGCGCCTGATCGCGGATCAGGGCGTGAAATTTCTCGTGTTCGAGGATGCGTTCGATAACACGGACGCGATCGGGCCGCTCCGGATGGCCGGGCCCCATGTCATGACCGAGAGCGGAACGATGGCTGAGAAGGAGGGTGTTGAGCAAGGCGCGCCTGTCATCTTTGTTTTCGGGCGGCAGTTTCGCGCCATTGCCCGGCGCTGTCCATGCCGACTTATGCCGGGCGCCGGGCGCCGTTGGGGGCGCCAGTGTTTCCCTTGCGCCACAGCTTCACCCTTTCGGCGCCGCGTTGCGGCCCTTCGTCGCAGATCGATATGGTCAATGAATCCCTAATGCGCTAAGCGGGAGGGAACTCACCGAGGTAATGACATGTCGCTTCGCATATCGGCGCTCGCCGCTGTGGCGGCCGTGGCGCTCGCCGGCTGCAACTACCAGTCCTTTCCCGACCCCTCCCTGTCCGGCAAGGACAAGGAATATATGGCGCTCGTGCCGAGATTCGACGTCGATCGCAATTACCTGCGCTATCGGGTCGACGATCCGACGGGAGAGGCGCCCGGCACCATCGTCGTCGACACCAGAAGCAACTACCTCTATTTCGTCGAGCCGGGCCGCAAGGCGATTCGCTATGGCGTCGCCTCGGGAACGGAAGCGGCGGGCTGGACCGGCGTCGCCACCGTGGGCGGCAAGCAGGAATGGCCGCGCTGGCATCCGCCGGCCGACATGCTGCAACGCTGGCCGCATCTCAAGCCGACGGCCGACGCCGGCGGCCTGCCCGGCGGGCCGGACAATCCGCTCGGCGCGCGCGCGCTTTATCTGCATCAGGGCGGCAAGGACACGTTGTATCGCATCCACGGCACCAATGAGCCGGAGACGATCGGCCGCGGCGCCTCGTCGGGCTGCATCCGCATGACCAATGTCGACGCCATCGATCTCTACAGCCGGGTCAAGATCGGCTCGAAGGTTATCGTGCGCTGAAGCCGCATCGCGCTTCGCTGAGCGCTTTCGAAGCCCCGGCCGTCGCGCCGGGGCTTTCGCGTTCAGGCCACCCTTGCGGGGCCGCCAATGGTCACATGCACGATTTCCGGCGGCCGCATGAAGCGCATCGGCAGGATTGACGTTCCCAGACCGGCGGAAATGATCGCGGGACGGCGGGCGTCGCCGCAAAGGCCGTAGACCATATCGGCGCCGAATCGCCGCGCCGCAAAGGTTGGGCCGGCGATCGGCAGATTGACCTGCCCGCCATGCGTGTGGCCGAAGAAGCTCAGCGCCACCCGCTCCGGAATGTTCTTGTAGATGTAGGGCTCATGCGCCAGCAGCAGGATGGGCGCGTCGTCGCCGACCCGGGCCAGCGTGCCCGGAAGATCGTCAAGGCCGCGATAGGAGCCGCGTGATTTCCAATGCGCGATCTGATCGGCGAGTCCGGCCACCCAGAACGGCTTGCCCTGCTTGTCGAGCCGCACGACGTCGTTCTCAAGCACCCGAACGCCGGCGTCGCGCAAGGCGCGGCGCACCGGCTCGGCGTCCTCGGACGGCATGCCCGGCAGCGCGCCATGCCACCAATCGTGATTGCCGAGAATGGCGTAGGCGCCGAGCGGCGCCCGCAGGACAGACAGCGCCTCGCCCCAATGCGCCGGCGCCACCATCTGCGTCATGGCGCGATGTCCGGCGTTGAAATCGCCGAGCAGGAAAACGAGGTCGGGTTGAAGCGCGTTGGTTATTTCGGCGATGCGTCGCACGCGCGCCGCCGGCATCCATGGCTCGCAGGCGTGGATATCGGCCAGGACAACCGCGCGCAGCGCTAGCCCGTCCGGCCAGTCGCGCGGCGTGATCCTGTAGGAGGTGACGTCGAGCATGAAGCCCGGCTCCACCGCCATCGCGTAGGAGCCGAGGCCGAAAGCGCCGAAGGCCGCAGCGCCCGCGCCTTGCAGGAAACGTCGGCGGGTCAGAAGAGCCATTGAGCAAACCGGATCATGAGACAATTCGTCTCACTTCAACGCGGGAATTATGGCTCAATTCGTACCGAACGGCGCGTCGCCGGCCTGGCCGGCGACGGAAATCGCGCGAAATGGTTACGCGGCGACGCCACGCAGGCGATTGATCAGGGCGGTGTTGAAGGGCGTCTGATCGCCCAATTCGGCGGCGGGCGCCTCTTTTGGCGAGACGTGCAGGGCCGCGGCGACGGCCGAAATGCCGATTTCGCGATAAAGACGGGCGAGAAGATCGCGCGCGTCGCAACGCTCCTGCTGGTGCGGCATTTGCGGGATGGGCATGTCGGTCATGGCGGAACTCACGGATACGTGGACTGAACGATCCGTCGAATTTTACCGATCCAGGTTAAGCCGGCGTAAAAGCGGCGCCGCCTGGCCCATCCTGAATCGGGGCGCGGCGCGCTGATCGGCGACAAGACCGCGTCGCGTCGCGACAGGTTCGACGGGTCAGACGCGCGTCATCGGCGGCGCGACGAAGCCGCCGCACGCCTCCTCCAGAATCCGCGCCACGGCGACAGCGGAGCGGTCCTCAAAGGCGCCGGCGACGATCTGCACGCCGCGCGGCAAACCGTCCGACGCGCGCAGGACCGGCGCGACGGCCGCCGGCAGATTGCCCCCCGTGGCCAGGGACGACCAGACGAGAAAATCAAGATAGGGAATCTCGCGATCGTCCACCTTCAGCCGCCGGCCGTGGATGTCGGGGTTATGGTCATGGGGAATGGCGCCGACGGGCGCGGGCGGGCAGAGCAACACGTCCGTCCTGTCGAAGAACGAGGCCCAGCCGGCGATGACCGCCTTGCGCCGCGCGGAGATGTCGGCGAAGTCGTCGGCCGCCAGGCGCGCGCCGCGCGCCTGCAGGGCGCGATGCGACAGATCGCCCTTCGGCAAACCGGCGGCGGCGGCGACGATCTTGTCGCGCACCTTTTCGGGCAGGCCCGAGGCGACGATGGCGTGGTTGAGCACGGCGTAAATCTCGTAGGCCTCGGCCAACGAGAAGGGCGGGCGGGCCGTTTCATCGATGATCGCGCCCTGATCGGCCAGCGCGTCCGCCGCCTTGCGCACGGCGGCGGCGACGGATGAATCGACCGGGGCCAGGCTCTCGTCGATCCACAAGGCGACGCGCAAGCCCCTGGCGCTCGTCTTGCGCGCCGGCGCGAAGGGCGCGGCCGGCGTCGACGGATCGCGCGGGCCGGCGATGACATCGAGCACGAGGCCAAGATCGCGCGCGCTGCGCGCCAGCGGCCCGGCCACCGTCAATTCGCCGTTGCGCTCGGTGCGCCGCTCGGGCGGCGGGGGAACATGACCCCAGGTCGAGACCAGATCCCACGTCGTCTTGAGGCCGAAGACGCCGGTCGCCTGCGCCGGCCAGCGAATCGAGCCGCCGAGGTCGGAACCCAGTTCGAAGGCGCTCATGCCGGTTGCGACCGCAACGGCCGCGCCGCCGGACGAGCCGCCGGGCGAGCGGCCCGCGTCCCACGGGTTGTTGGTGGTGCCGTAAACCGGGTTGTAGCTCTGGAAGTCGCCGCAGAAGAACGGCACGTTGGTCTTGCCGCAGATCACCGCGCCGGCGGCGCGCAGCCGCGCCACGGCGGCTGCGTCCGATTCGGCGACGCGATCCTTGTAGACCGGCGCGCCGGAGGCGGTGACCATGCCGGCGACGTCGAAGCCGTCCTTGATGGTGATCGGCAGGCCGTCGAGCGGCAGCGCCTGGCCCGCCTTGCGCCGCGCGTCCGATTCGGCGGCGGCCCGACGCGCGGCGTCGCGATCGGTTCGCACCACCGCGTTGAGCGCGGGATTGAGCGTGTCGACCCGCTCCAGCGTGGCCTCGAGCAAGTCGGCGGCGGTCAGGCCCCCCTCGTCGAGACGGGCCAGCAGGACATGGGCGGGCTGGAGAAGAAGGTCGCTCATGAGGCCTCGACAGAATGATTGTCCTGCGCCGTCTTGGCGCGCACCAGATCGCGCATGTCGAGCAGCATCTGTTCAAACAGGGCCAGGCGATCGCCCGGCAGCCGCCCGATGGTCTGCTGCACGAAATCGCGCTGCAGGGCGATGCCCTCCAGCGCCGACTTCCGCCCCGCTTCGGTCAGGAAGATGGCGTGCGAGCGCCGGTCGCCGCGGATGGAGCGCCGCTCCACCAGCCCGGCCGCCTCCAGCCGATCGATCAGACCGGAAATATTGCCCTTGGTGACATAGAGGCGCTGGGCGAGATCCTGCTGGCTCAGCCCCTCCTGTTCGGTCAGCGTCGTCAGCACGTCGCATTGCGGAACCGAAAGGCCGATGGCTTTCAGCCTTCCGCCGATTTCGAGTCGGATGCGGGTTTCGAGACGGAGGAAGCGGAACCAGACGCGTTCGGCATCTGCGGAATTGGTCATGGGCGATGTCGTCGGATGAACAGATCGGCAGGACGCTAGAGGTTAAGGCGGCGCGCGGCAAGCCGTCGCATCGATCGAAGCGCAGTGGTTTAGGTCGGAACGGTAGCTTGACGCTGCATGAGGAACGTCGAAAATCCCCTCCGCCGCCGCGCCCGGCGTTCATAAAGCCGGCCGACGCGGCCATGGATCATTTCGGGAGGACTTCGATGCTGGGTTTGATGCAGGACTGGCCGCTGTTGATCAATCGGATCATCGACTATGCGGCCCGGCAGCATGGCGCGCGCGAGGTCGTGACCCGCAGCGTCGAGGGACCGATTCACCGCACGACCTACGCCCAGGTGCGCCAGCGGTCGCTTCAGGTCGCCAAGCGCCTGACGAAGGACGGCGTCAAGACGGGCGACCGCATCGGCACGCTCGCCTGGAACACCTGGCGACATCTTGAGGCCTGGTATGGCATCACCGGCGTCGGCGCGATCTACCACACCGTCAACCCGCGCCTGTTCCCCGAGCAGATCGTCTGGATCGTCAATCACGCCCAGGACCGCATGATGATGACGGACCTGACCTTCGTGCCGCTGCTGGAGGCGATCGCCGACAAGCTGCCGACGATCGAGAAATATATCATCCTGACCGACAAGGCCCACATGCCGGCGACGAAGCTGAAAAACGCCGTCGCCTACGAGGACTGGATCGCCGAGGTCGACAGCGATTTCAAATGGGCCAGCTTCGACGAGAACACCGCCGCCGGGCTTTGCTACACGTCCGGCACCACCGGCGACCCGAAAGGCGTGCTCTATTCGCACCGCTCCAACGTCGTCCACGCCATGCAGGCCAGCTTCCACGACACTTTGGCCTGCTCCTCGATGGATTCGATCCTTCCGGTCGTGCCGATGTTCCACGCCAATTCGTGGTCGCTGGCGTTCTCCGCGCCGATGACGGGCGCCAAGCTCGTCATGCCGGGCGCCAAACTCGACGGCGAGTCAATTTACGAACTGCTCGAATCCGAGCAGGTGACCTTCTCGGCCGCCGTCCCGACGGTGTGGCTGATGCTGCTGCAACATCTGCAGAAGACCGGCAAGCGTCTCACCAGCATGAACCGCGTCGCCATCGGCGGTTCGGCCTGCCCGCGCGCCATGCTGGAGGCTTTCGAGAAAGTCTATGGCGTCAAGGTCTATCACGCCTGGGGCATGACCGAGATGAGCCCGATCGGCTCTGTCGGCACGATCAAGCATGCGGTCAAGGATCTGAAGGACACTGCGCTCTACGATCTCAAGGTCAAGCAGGGCTTCGCGCCGTTCGGCGTCGAGATGAAAATCGTCGACGACGAGGACAGGGAGTTGCCCTGGGACGGCAAGGTGTTCGGCAAACTCAAGGTGCGCGGCGTCGCCATCACCAAGGCCTATTTCCGTCGTGAGAACGAGTCCGTGCTCGACGAGGACGGCTTCTTCGACACCGGCGACGTGGCCACCATCGATGCGAACGGCTACATGCAGATCACCGACCGCGCCAAGGACGTGATCAAATCCGGCGGCGAGTGGATTTCCTCCATCGATCTGGAAAATGTCGCTGTCGGGCACCCCGACGTGGCGGAGGCTGCGGTCATCGGCATCCATCACTCCAAATGGGACGAGCGCCCGCTGCTCGTCATCGTGACCAGGGAAGGAAAGTCGGGCAGCCGCGACGACATCCTGAAATACATGGAGGGCAAGATCGCCAAATGGTGGATGCCCGACGACGTGCAGTTCGTCGAGGAGATCCCGCATACCGCCACCGGCAAGATCAACAAGCTGAAGCTCCGCGACGACTTCAAGGACTTCAGGCTGCCGACGGATCTTTAACCACGGACGCGGGCGCGCCTTGCAAGGGCGCGCCCGCCTGGTCAATGCTGCCGCGTTGCGCTCCGGCGCGCGGCGGGACGAATCATGACCGATGTTCTTTGGGCGCAGCAGCAGCCCATCCGCCTGCCGGGTTCGACCCTGCCCGAGCCGGCGGAGCCCAAAGGTCTCGAATTCACGGGGCGCGGCGGCGCATTCTTTCGCCTCGTCCTCGCCGGCGCGGCGCTGCAACTCGTCACCTTCGGCTTCTACCGCTTCTGGCTCGTCACCGATGTGCGCCGCCATTTATGGTCGCGCACGCGGCTCGACGGCGACGCCTTCGAATATACCGGCCACGGCCGCGAGCTGCTCGTCGGTTTTCTGTTCGCGCTGGCGATCCTGTCGCCGATCTATCTCGGCTATTTCCTGCTCGGCCTTGAGGTTGAGCGCTTCAAGGCCTTCGCCTCGATTCCGCTGTTCCTGTTCTTCTACGTCTTCCAGCAATTCGCAGTCTATCGCGCGCGGCGCTACCGGTTGACGCGCACGGTCTGGCGCGGCGTGCGCTTCTGGATGGCGGGTTCGGGCTGGAGCTACGCGCTGCGTTCATCGGCGTGGACGCTCGGCGTCATCCTGACGCTCGGCCTGCTCTATCCGTGGCGCGCCGCCGCGCTGGAGCGCTACAAGGCGCGCCATACCTTTTACGGCGATCTGCAGGCGGACTTCACGGCGACCGGAGGGGAATTGTTCGCGCGGCTGTGGGGCCTGTGGCTCGTCTTCGCCACGCCGCTCGCGCTGATTCTGGCTTCGGCGGCGGCGCAATATCGCAGCGGCTCGCGGCTCGAAGCCGATCCGACCGCCGCGGCGCTGCTGGGCGCCGCGAGCCTGTCGGCGCCTGTCCTGCCGTTCCTTTGGCCGCTGTTTCGCGCCATCGAATGGCGATGGTGGGTCGGCGGCGTCCGTTTCGGCGACCTCACGGCCGGGAGCGCCCTGCGCAAGCGCGACATTTATGCGCTCTACCTGAAATTCGCGCTGTCCTCGGCGCTGATCGTCGGACTCGTCGTCGGACTGGCCGCCGGGGCGATCCTGCTGCTGACGAGCGCGACGGGCCTCAAGGCCGACGATTTCATCCTGATGCGCGGCGAGGCGGCGGGCGTCGCCGGCGCGGCGGCGATGCTGCTGCTCTACCTCTCGGTGGGTCTGGCGGTCGGGGTGCTGCAACGTTATTTCCTGCAGCGGGGCCTCTGGCGCGCCGTCGTCGGCTCGACGCGGCTCGCCGGCGGCGCGGCGCTGGAGGCGGTTGTGGCTCAGGGCTCCGCCGCCAATGCGCTCGGCGAAGGGCTCGCCGACGGTCTCGACGTGGCGGGTTTCTGATGGACCAACGCGATATTCCGGCCATCTATTTCGACGGCGCCTCAAATGTCCGGCGCACGGTGACGCTGCGGGCCGGCGAGGCGCTCGAAATCCGCGAGAATGGCGCGCCGCTGACCGCCTGGCCGTGGGACACGATCCGCCGCGCCGACGCGAGCGGGATCGGCATGCGCCTGCGCTCGCGCGCCGCGCAGGAACTGGCGCGGCTCGACATCGCCGATCATGCCGGCGCCGCCCTCATCGCGGCGCGTTGTCCGGCGCTGGAGCACGGCGCGCCGGGCCGCGTCGCCGTTTCGCGTATTCTGGTCTGGTCCGCGGCCGCGGCGGCGTCCATCTTCGCCATGGCGACGTTCGGTCTGCCGCTGATCGCCGATCGCCTCGCGCCCATGACGCCGCCAGGCTGGGAGGCCCGCGTCGGCGACATCGTCGACGGGCAGGTGAAGGCGCTATTCGGCAAGAAAACCTGCTCCTCGACGGAGGGGGACGCGGCGCTGGCGAAGCTCGCCGGCGCGCTCGACGCCGCCGGCGGGCTCACCCTCCCCTATCGGCCCGCCGTCATCGATTCGTCCATTCCCAACGCCGTCGCCCTGCCCGGCGGCCGCATCTATGTCTTTCGCGGCATGATCGAGCAGGCGGAAACGCCGGACGAACTCGCCGGCGTCATCGCGCACGAGATGGGCCATGTGGCCTCGCGCGACGGCATGCGGCGGCTGATCCAGTCGGGCGGAACCTCCTATCTGCTCGGTCTGCTGTTCGGCGACGTCACGGGTTCGGCGGCGGCGATCTGGCTGACGCGCGAATTGCTCGATTCGGCCTATTCGCGCGAGGCCGAGACGCGCGCCGACGATTTCGCCGCCGACGCCCTGGCCAAACTCGGCCGCTCGCCGGAGCCCCTGGGCGAATTGCTGCTGCGCGTCACCGGCGAGAAAAAGAAGACGCCGATGAGCATTCTGGCGAGCCACCCGGTCAGCGCCGAGCGGCTGGCGCGCATGCGCGCCCGCAACGTCCAGGCCAAAGGGCCGCAAATTCTCGATTTCGGCGAATGGCGCGCGTTGAAAGCCATCTGCAGCGCCGCCAACGCGCCGGGCCCGCCCGCAAAACCAGGCAAGTAGGCCGCCGCCGTCGGGACCGGACATTTGAGCGATTGGAGCGGGTGAAGGGAATCGAACCCTCGTATGCAGCTTGGGAAGCTGCCGTTCTACCATTGAACTACACCCGCGACGCGAGCCGCGCGACGCCGTTCTAGCCCGCGCGGCGGCGCGGATCAATCCGGCGCCGATTCCGCGGCGACGAATTTCCCCGCCAGCGCGTCGGCGATCAGCGCCCGCGTCTCGTCGACGCCGTAGAGCGCGACGAAGGAGCCGAAGCGCGGGCCGCGGTTTTCGCCGAGCAGCACCTGATACAGCATGTTGAAGAACTCGTTCGACACGCCGGGCCGCTCGGGGCTCGCGCCTTTCGCCGTGAAGTCCTGATAGCGCGGGATCGGCCGGGCGACGTCGTAAAGCGCGGTCTGGATGTCCTCGGCGCTCGCGCCTTCGGACAGGCCGGCGAGCATGGCGGACAGCTTCTCCAGCGCGTCGCGCTCCACCGCGTCGGCGGCGCGATATGTCTTCGCCGGCAGCACGAAATCACGGAAATAGCGCACGGCGTAGCCGACGAGCCTGTCGAGACGCGGATGCGTCTGCGGCGACACGCCCGGCGCATAGCGGCGCAGGAAGCCCCAGAGCACCGCCGGGTCTTCGCTGTTGGCCACCGCCGCGAGATTGAGCAGCATGACGAAGGAGATCGCGACCGGCTTGTCGCCGCCATGGCTCAGCGTTTCCGGCGCCGGGGGCCGACCGGAATGAATGTGCCAGACCGGATTGCCGACGCGGTTCTTCCCGTCCTGACGCGGGTATGCGTCGAGGAAGGTCAGATACTCGTCGACCGTGCGCGGAATGACGTCGAAATGAAGCCGTTTGGCCGCGCCCGGCTTCTGGAACATGAAGAGCGACAGGCTCTCGGGACTGGCGTAGGTCAACCAGTCCTCAATGGTCAGGCCGTTGCCCTTCGACTTGGAGATTTTCTGGCCCTTCTCGTCGAGAAACAGCTCGTAGTTGAACCCCTCGGGCGCGACGCCGCCGAGCGCGCGCACGATATTGCCCGACAGCTTCACCGAATCGATGAGATCCTTGCCGGCCATTTCGTAATCGACCTTGAGCGCATACCAGCGCATCGCCCAGTCGGGCTTCCATTGCAGCTTGCAATGACCGCCGGTGACGGGAGTGATGTGCAAATCCCGCGTTTCGGGATCGCGCCACGAAATCGTGCCGCCCTCGGGATCGAGCGCTTCGAGCGGAACCTGCATCACGATCCCCGTCTCGGGGTGGATCGGCAGAAAGGGCGAATAGGTCGCCGCGCGCTCCTCGCGGAAGGTCGGCAGCATGATCTTCATCACCGCATCGTAATGGCGCAGCATATGCAGCAGCGCCGCGTCGAAGCGGCCCGACTTGTAATAGGCGGTCGATGAGGCGAATTCATACTCGAAGCCGAACTGGTCGAGGAACGCGCGCAGCCGCGCGTTGTTGTGCGCGCCGAACGAGTCGTGCGTGCCGAACGGATCGGGCACCTGCGTCAGCGGCTTGCCGAGATGGGCGCCGACCAGCCCCTTGTTGGGGATGTTGTCGGGCACCTTGCGCAGGCCGTCCATATCGTCGGAGAAGGCCAGCAGCTTCGTCCTGATCGCCCCGCCGGTCAGAACCTCGAAGGCGCGGCGCACCATGGTGGTGCGCGCCACCTCGCCGAACGTGCCGATATGCGGCAGGCCCGAGGGGCCGTAGCCGGTCTCGAACAGCACTTCTTTCTGGCCGGTGCGTTCGACGCGGGCGACGAGTTTGCGCGCTTCCTCGAAGGGCCAGGCGTTGGATTGGGCGGCGGCTTCGAGAAGCGAAGCCGTATGAGCGGCTCCGGCGGGCGCGGACGACATCTGTTTTCCTTCGGGCGAAGCGGGCCAGTCCCGCCAAGGCGGCGCACGATAGGGAGGCGCTCCGGGAGCGTCAACTTGCGGGCCCGGCCGTTGACGCGCCGGGCATTTGACACGCGGGCCCCGGACCGACAGACAATGGCGCATTGCCGAGGCGCGCCCGCGCCGATCGAGATCGTCGCGCCATGCATATTTCCGCCGCAACCGGCCAGACAGAACAAACCTCCTTTTTCAAACATCTGTTCAGCGACCGGCGCGTCGCCATGATGCTGGTGCTCGGCTTCTCGTCCGGCATCCCGTATCTGCTGGTCTACGCCACGCAATCGGCGTGGCTGTCGGACGCCAAAGTGCCGATCGAGACCATCGGCCTCCTGAGCGAACTGACGCTGGCTTACAAGTTCAAATGGGTCTGGGCGCCGTTTATGGACGAATACGACCCGCCTCTCCTCAGCCGCTGGTTCGGGCGGCGGCGCGGCTGGATCGTGCTGTCGCAGATCGCGGTCGTGATCGCGCTCGCCGGCGTCGCCTTCGGCGATCCGGCCAACTGGCTGTGGTGGACCATCGGCTTTTCCCTGGCGCTGGGCGTCGCCGGCGCGACGCAGGACATCACCATCGACGGCTGGCGCATCACCGCGACAGGGCGCGAATTGCAGCCGCTGATGTCCTCGACGCACGAGATGGGCTATCGCGTCGGCGTGCTGGCGGCGGGCGCGGGCGCGCTCTACATCGCCGACGCCTGGGGCTGGAAAGTCTCGTATCTGTGCATGGCGGCGCTGATGAGCATCGGCATGGTCGCGGCGTTTCTGGCGCCCGATCCGCCGTCCGATCTCAAGCCGCATCGCGCGCGGCCGGGCTTCGTCTACACCGTGACGGCGCCCATCAAGGAATTGTGGACGCGGCTCGGCTCGATGGCCATCCCGATCCTGCTGCTGATCGCGGGCTTCCGCATGCCCGGCTATGTCGCGCACGCCATGGCGATTCCGCTGTTCAAGCATCTTCAATACACCGATTCCGAAATCGCGACGGTGACGAAGATCTTCGGCTTCGGCATCGCCATCGCCGGCACATTCTTCTCGGCGTTTCTGGTGCGCAGGCTCGGCATGATGACGAGCCTGCTGATCGGCACGGTGTTCGGCTCGGCCTCGCATCTCAGCCTCGCCTGGCTGGCGGCGAACGGACATGCGAATTTCTGGATTTTCGCCTTCGCGGTCGGCATCGACGGCTTCGCCGCGTCGTTCGCGACCGTGGTGCTGATCACCTATATGTCGTCGCTGGCCTCGACCGAACTGGCGGCGAGCCAATATGCGCTGATGACCTCTATCTGCGCCCTGCCCGGCTCGATCCTCGCCGGCGCCTCAGGTTTCATCATCCGCCAGACGGGGTTCACCTGGTTCTTCGTCTGGACGTCGCTGATCGGCATTCCGGTGGCGATTCTCGCCTGGTGGGTGTGGCGGCGGCAGGAGAAGCTGCATCTGCATATCGAGGCGGAAGATCGCGATGGCGACGGCATTCCCGATTCGCGGCAAAGGCCGGCGGCGCATTAGGCGAAGCGCCCGTCGTCAAAGACGAATTTCCGCTATTCCGGCTGCGACAATTTACGCTATTGCAGATCGCGTGGCTCTCGTTTTCCGGAAATGCGACATCATGCGGCGGCTCCTTCTCCTCTTCGTCTTTCTGGCCGCGGCATTCGGCGGTCTGGAGGCGAATTCCGCCGTTGTGGCGCAGGGAATTTCGCAAGAAGAAAAACTGAAGCTCGAAGCCGCCCGCGCCATCGTGACGCAAGTCGAGGCCGAACAGGAGGCGCAGGCCGAGAGTTTCAACGGACTGCTCGCGCTGCGCGATCGGCTGGAGCCGGCGCGCGACGAACTGGTCGCGCTCGTCTCCGCGCTGCAGCAACGGCTCAACGGCGCGCAGGCGCGCCTGGCCGAATTCGGCGCCGCGCCGGCCGACGCGGCGGCCGAGGCGCCGCAACACGCCAGGGGACGGCAGGCGCAACAGGCGCAAACCACGGAGATCGGCGCGCAATTGCGCATCGCGCGCGCCGCGCTCGTCCAGGCCGAGCAATTGTGGGACGAACTGACCGACGCCCGGCGTGATCTTTTCAATTCACGCATTTTTGATCGTCAGGGCAGCTTTTTTGCTCCCGCGTTCTGGCGAAGGACGACGAATGAAGGCTGGCCGGACCTCGGCAAACGCATCCGCGACCAACTCGGCGAAATCAACGAGGAACTGACACAGCAGAAAGCGTGGCCGAGCCTTGCCGGCCTGACGGCGCTCGCGGCGATGCTGGCCATCGCGATCCGGCTCTGGCGCCGCCGCGTGGCGCGCAGACCCCGCCCGGCCTTCACCGACACGCAGAGCAAGGGCGCGCTGATCCGCCACGCGGCGATCGATCTCTCCGCGCATGTCGGGCCCTTCGCCGCGCTCGGGATTGTGGTTCTGGCGATGGTGCGCGGTCTCGACATCGGCACGGAGGAGCTGGAAACGTTCCTGCTCGGCCTTGCCGGCGCGGCCATGACCTATGGGCTCGGCAATGGCGCGGTGCGCGCCGTCTTCTCACCGGACTATCCCCAGTTCCGTCTGGTGCGCGCCGACGACGCCGCCGCCATTCGCGCGGTGCGGCTGCTCGACGCGATGCTCGTCGTCTATCTTGTCGGCCTGATCACGCTCGGCGCGATCCAGCTCGTGTCCGGACATCTGTCCCTGACTATCACGGTCACCGGGCTGACGGCCCTCACGGTCGCCGGCGTCGGCATGTTCATGCTGTTCGACGCGCCAAAGGTCGACGACAACACGGCCGCCGTCGGGCTTTTCCCGGCGCCGCTGCATCTGTTGCGTCCGCTCTTCTGGCTGCTGGCGCTCGTCATCCTCGGCGCGCTGGCGACGGGCTATGTTGCGCTGGCGGGATTCATCGTCGGGCGAAGCCTGGCGACGGCGGTCATTCTGTGTTTGTCCATCCTGATCTATGTGGCGATCGACGCCATTTTGCACGACGCGATCGCGCCGGGACGCCCGGCCAATGCGCGCGTGTCCGCGATGTTCGGCGTGCGGCCGGAGAACGTCGACCTGTTCGGCACGATTTTCGCCGGAGCACTGCGTCTTCTGACCGTCGTCTTCACGGTGCTGGTGCTGCTGAGCCCGTGGGGGATCGAGTTCGGCAATCTCAACCCGTTCGAGGATGTGTTCTTCGGTCTGCGCTTCAGCGATCTGCGCGGCTGGATCGGCGCTGCCGGCATCGCGCTGATCCTGTTCACGGTCGGTCTGGTCTCGACCCGGCTGTTCGTCGGATGGCTGCAAAACCAATTGCTGCCGCGCACCGCCCTCAACAGCGGCGTGCGGCATTCGATCGCGACCATCGCGGGCTATTTCGGCGTCCTCGTCGCCCTGACGATCGCGCTTGGACAAGCCGGCGTGCAATTGCAGAATATTGCGCTGGTGGCGAGCGCGCTGTCCGTCGGCATCGGTTTCGGCCTGCAACAGATCGTGTCCAATTTCGTCGCCGGATTGATCGTGCTCGCCGAACGGCCGATCCGCGTCGGCGACGTCATCGTGGTGAAGGGCGAGGAAGGAACGGTCAAGAAGATCAAGGTGCGCGCGACCGAACTGTCGCTGGGCGAGAACTCGACCGTCATCGTGCCCAACGCCGACATTGTCTCCTCGATCGTCAAGAACCGGTCGCTCGACGATTTCCGGCACCGCGCCAGCGTCAAGCTGATCGTGCAGCACGATTCCGATTTCGCGCGGGCCCTGTCGATTCTGCTCGCCATCGCCGAGACGCATCCTGACGTCGTCAAGGGCGCGGCGCCGACCGCTCATATCATCAAGGTGTCGGACATCGGTATCGAGATCGATCTGAACGTCATTTGCGACCGTATCGGCAAGATCGATCGCGTGCGCTCGGATCTTTATCTCGCGGCCCTGTCGAAATTCCGCGACGCCGGCATCCGCCTCGCGGTGGCGGCGACGGCGACAGCCGCCGCCGTCGAACCGCCGCCGAAAGTAAAGGAGGCGGAGTGATCGCGGCGGCGGCAGGCGTCGTCGCTCAATCCATCCCGTCGATTCCCGCAATCTCGATGCCGAAGCCCGACAGGCCGACGTAATTGCGGGCGACGGAGGTGCGCAAGCGGATCGAGGAGACGCCGAGATCGCGCAGGATTTGCGCGCCGAGGCCGACCTCGCGCCATTCCTTCTTGCGCTGCGTCTCGGAATCGGCTGGCTCCGCCGCATGGACATTGAGGGGCACGCCGGCCGCGCCGTCGCGCAGATAGATCAGCACGCCGCGCCCCTGCCCCCTGAAGCGTTCCAGCGTCCTGCGGATCGAGGCGCCGCCCCCGATCACATCGGCGATGATGTCGGCGCGATGCAGGCGGGCGGGCACGTCCCGCCCCTCGCCGAGATCGCCAAAGACGAAGGCATAGTGCTGCACGTCGTCGAACGGCGTCTTGTAGACATAGCCCGTGAGTTCGCCCGCCTCGCTTTTCACCGGGAAGGAGCCGACGCGCTCCACCAGCTTCTCGCGCGCCTGACGCCAGGCGATGAGGTCGGCGACCGAAATGCGTTTCAACCCGTGCTTTTCCGCGAAGGCCTCGATTTGCGGACCCATCATCACCGTGCCGTCGTCGTTGGCCAGTTCGCAGATCACGCCGACGGGCGGCAGGCCGGCGAGCTTGCACAGATCGACGGCCGCTTCCGTATGGCCGGAGCGCATCAACACGCCGCCGTCGCGGGCGATGAGCGGGAAGACATGGCCGGGACGGACGAAATCGCCCGCGCCCATATTGCCGTTGGCCAGAGCGCGCACGGTGTTGGAGCGTTGCTCGGCGGAAATGCCGGTGGTGAGGCCGTGGCGCACGTCGACGGTGACGGTGAAGGCAGTGCCGAGCGGCGCGTCATTGGCGGCCACCATCGGCGTCAGATGCAGGCGGCGCGCGTCTTCGGCGGTGATCGGCGCGCAAACGATGCCGCAGCAATTGCGGATGATGAAGGCCATTTTTTCCGGCGTGCAGAGCGAGGCGGCGCAGATCAGGTCGCCCTCGTTCTCGCGATCGTCGTCATCGGTGACAATGACGATCTCGCCGCGGCCGATGGCGGCGATGGCCTGCTGGACGGAATTGGCGCGGGCAGCGTTCATGTTGTTGCTTTCCTTGCTGCGGGCGGGCGCGCCGCCTCCTGAAACATGGGACGCGCCGGTCTCGAAATCCGGCAGCGGGAGACCCAGATAGGCGCTGATGGCGCGCAATTCATCAGCCTTGATGTCGCGCTCGCCCTTGAGCATGCGCGTCACCGCCGCCGGGTTGCGGCCCAGGGCTTGCGCGAGGCCGCGTTGCGTCTTGCCGGTTTTTTCAAGACCGGCATTGACCCAATCCACGAATCCGGACGTTGTCGCCATATGAGGTCCAAAGGAGCGCGCGTTGCGATTTCGACGCTATTCTAGAACGGGCATTGCATTAATCGCAATGTATTTGACGGCGCCCGGCAGCGACGCCGTTGCGGAAAGCGCGCCTTGCGCCCGCCTGAAGCATGAAGGACGCGCCTACGTCGTCTGTTCGGCCGAAGCCGGGCGCGACGGGCTGCGCCTGTTCTGGAAAGATCCGTCGGGTCAGGCCTATGGCGGGTTCGGCCCGGTCAACGCCGAACTCGGCAAGCGGGGGGAGACGCTGGCCTTCGCCATGAACGCCGGCATGTATCAGAAAGATCTCTCGCCGGTGGGGCTGCATGTCGAGGCGGGCCGCGAGCTGCGCAAGGCCAATACGCGGCCCGGCCCCGGCAATTTCCACATGAAGCCGAACGGCGTGTTCTATGTGGGGCCGAAAGGCGCGGGCGTGTTGGAGACGGGGCGCTATCTGGCGACGAAACCGGCGGCCGATTACGCGACGCAATCAGGTCCGATGCTGGTCATCGACGGCCGGATTCACCCGAAAATCCGCGCGACCGGCGAATCGGAGAAGGTGCGCAACGGCGTCGGCGTCGCGGGCGCGAAAACAATGTTTGCGATTTCGGAGGAGGCCGTCACCTTCCACGAATTCGCCAGCCTGTTCCGCGATCGGCTCGGCTGCCGCAACGCGCTGTTTCTCGACGGCTCCATCTCCAGCCTGCACGCGCCCGGTCTGGGGCGCTCGGACTGGCTGATGCCGATCGGTCCGATCGTCGGCGTCGTGAAGAAAGCCCAATAGAAGGCGGGGGCGCCGGGCCCCCGCCCTTTTTCATGCCGTCAGAATCCGCTCACTGTTGCATGCGCCGGCGGCCGAAGCCGGTCGAATCGAGCGCTTTGGCGCAATCGGCGCTCACCTGCGCCTTGTTGGCCTCCAGGCAATCGCGCACCTCGCCCCCGCCATGCACCTTGCCCTGACAGAGCTTCTCGATGTCCGTCTGACAGAATTGCGCCACCGGCCCTGTGCCGGGTCCGCCGCCGCGCTGTGCGGCCGCAGCGGTCACGCCGAGAAATCCGAAGGCCAGCGCAAGCGCGAGAACGGATGTGGTTTTCATGACAACCTCCATGCGGCCGCCCGTGCGGTCCCGATGGATCGGAGCGGCCCACTCGCCCGGCGACGCTGATTTCGCCGGGTTCTTCTTCGCCCCGGATTGTTCTTGGCATTTCAGCGTGTCGCGCGCCTTGACCACCGGCAAAATCCACCGCGGCCCTTCGCCGCAAGCGGCTCAGCGCGCGAAGGGCCAGGCCGGACTTTCGCCGACCTGTCCGCGATGGCGCAGGAAGGCGTCGGCGAGCACGCAGGCCATCATCGCCTCGCCCACCGGCACGGCGCGGATGCCGACGCAGGGGTCGTGGCGGCCCTTGGTCATCACCTCCGTCTCGGCGCCGTAGCGATCGACGCTGGCGCGCGGCGTCAGAATCGATGAGGTCGGCTTGACGGCGAAGCGGGCGACCACCGCCTGCCCGGTCGAAACGCCGCCGAGCACGCCGCCGGCGCGGTTGGACAGAAACACGGGCTTGCCGTCGGCGCCCAGGCGCATTTCGTCGGCGTTTTCCTCGCCGGTGAGTTCGGCGGCGGCGAAGCCCTCGCCGATCTCCACGCCCTTGACGGCGTTGATCGACATGAGCGCGCCCGCCAGTTCGGAATCGAGCTTGCCGTAGATCGGCGCGCCCCAGCCGGCGGGAACGCCCTCGGCCACGAGTTCGACGACGGCGCCGATGGAGGAACCCGCCTTGCGGACGCCATCGAGAAGCGCCTCCCATTCCTGCGCCGCCACGGGATCGGGGCAGAAGAACGGATTGCGGTCGACCTCGTCCCAGTCCCAGCGGCTGCGATCGATGCGCTGCCAGCCGATCTGCACGAGGGCGCCGCGAATGCGCACGCCGGGGATGATCTTGCGCGCCACGGCGCCGGCGGCGACGCGCGCCGCCGTCTCGCGCGCGGAGGAGCGGCCGCCGCCGCGATAGTCGCGCAAACCGTATTTGGCGTCATAGGCGTAATCGGCGTGGCCGGGGCGATAGCGGTCGCGGATGTCGCCGTAATCCTTCGAGCGCTGGTCGACATTCTCGATCATCAGCGCGATGGGCGTTCCGGTCGTCACCGGCCCGCCGGTGCGCTCGTCCTCAAACACGCCGGAGAGGATGCGCACGGCGTCCGGCTCCTGCCTTTGCGTGGTGAAGCGCGATTGGCCGGGGCGGCGGCGGTCAAGAAAGCCCTGGATATCGGCCTCGGTGAGCGGCAAGCCGGGCGGGCAGCCGTCGACGACGCAGCCGAGCGCGCGGCCGTGGCTCTCGCCGAAGGTGGTGACGCGGAAGAGATGGCCGAACGTATTGTGGGACATGGGACGGATATTTCCGGCGAGTGGGCGCCCAGGTTTCTAGGTCCGGCCCGGCGCGCGGTCAAATGGCGGCGAAGGCCGCCCTCGCGCTTCCGCCGGAACAGGCGGCGCGATAGATTGGTCGGCGCCGCCGCCGCGATCGCCGCATGACCCAATCTCTCGCCCTCGTCCTGTCCATCGCCGTCGAGGCCGCCGTCGCGGCGCTGATCGCGCGGCGCACCGGTTGGAGCGCGCCGGCTCTTGCCGCGCTGGCGGCGACGCTGGGCACTCTGGCGACGCACGGCTTCGTCTGGCAAGGCGTGGAGGACGGCGCGGAGGCCCTCGGCTATTGGCCGGCGCTGGCGCTCGCCGAAGGGGGCGCCGTCGCGGTCGAGGCGCTGCTCTATCGGCTCATCGCGACGACGCGTCTGCCGCAGGCGCTGCTGCTGTCGGTCGCCGCGAACGGCGCGTCGTCCGGGCTCGGGCTGCTGCTCGACGCGCTCGGGGTCGCCTAACGCCACGGCTCGACGACCGGATCAGGGCGCGGCGGCGCATCGGGCGCGGGCGGACCGCGGCGGCGGGGCGGATTGCCGACAAGATAGACCTCGCCGCCCGCACAAACGACGCGCGTGGCGACAAGGCCGCGCTTGTCGAGCGCTTCGGCGCGCGGCCCGGACGCGGCGGCGTAGGTCAGCGGCTCGGCGCAACGGCGACCGGTCTGGCGGATCTGTTCGGCGAACGCGCGCTCGCGCGCGCCGCGCGGCGGCGCGATGTCGGCGGCGACAGGCGCCGCCGCGCCGACGCACAGCATGATGGCGAGAATCGTGCGCATGGTCAGGCCTCTCCTTCAGGTTTCGTCCGGCGCGCGGCGATCGAGCGCCAGCAGCAGAATCGGGATTTCGATCCAGGCGTGGACGAGCGCGGCGAGCGCGTAAATCCTGCGCGCCAGAGCGTAGTCCATCGCGAAGACCAGGGCGAGCGCCGCCGCCGCCGTCGCGAGACCAACGAGAAACAGGCGTCGCGGCGGCCAGGGCGCGAGCGTGGCGCGCGGCGCCTCGCCCACAAGGCGCGGCAGCAGATGGATGACGGCGGCGTAGTGCATGGTCTGGGCGAAGACGCAGGCCGAGAACAGCGGGATGGCGTGGTCCGAATCGAGCAGGCTCATCGGCACCCAGGCCGGCAGATTGGCGTCGAGCGGGCCCACCGCCAGCGGCGCCGCCTCCGGTGCGAACAGGCCCATGCGCGCCAGCAGATCGCCGGGCCATCCCGTCGCGATGACAAGGGGCAGGATCACGAAGGGGATCAGCAGCAGGCCGACCCACAGCGCCCGATCGCGGGGCGGCGCGGCGTCGGCGACGAAGGCGAGCGGCGTGAGGTTGTGCGCGATGGCGAGCGCCAGAAACGTTTCCCACGGCGCGACGACCGTTCCCGCGACGAGGCCCGCCAGGGTCAGGACAGCGACGGCGCGGCGACGGCGCATGGCGGCCGCCGCGACCAACGCCATGACGGCGCCGGCGGCGAGTTCGAGCGTGACCGCGCCCGTCGGCGTCAGCGCTCCGGTCTGGCCGCAGAGGCGCGCCGCCGCCGCGACCGCCACGCAGGCGGCGACGCCGGGGACGAAAGGCTTCGGCAAGCGGCCCGCGAACGAGCGGTCGACAAAGCGCAATTCGGCGCCGACATGCGCCAGGCCGAACACGGCGATCGCCAGCGCATAGACCGCGAGCGGCGCGGCGACGACGGCGAGGAAGCACGCGGCGACGATGGCCACCGCCGCCCCACGCGCGGCGGCGGTCGGCAGGAGGTGACGCGCGGCCAGGGCGGCGGGGGGCGCATCGCTCATCGCGCCGCCTCCCCTCTTGCCTCACGCCGCCTGGGCCGCGTCGGCGGCGGCGGCCGGAACCGGCTTCGGCTCGGCCGGCGCGCCGACCCATTCGGTATGGGCGGGAATCTGCTCGCCCTTCATCACCACGGTCAGCGGCCCGAGGCGGGCGTAATCGCCGACCCTGGTGTCGTAGAGCACGGTGGAGCCCGCGCCGACGGTGACGCCGGCGCCGACGACGACCCGGCCGACCTTCATGACGCGATCCTCATAGAGATGCGTCTGCAAGGCGCAGAGCGGGTTCAACGCTGAGAAATCGCCGACATGCACGCAGTCGAATTCGGTGATGTCGGTCATGTCCATATAGACGCCCTTGCCGATATGGGCGCCGAACAGGCGCAGCACCCAGGGCAGGAACGGCGTGCCGCGCAGATGGTCGAGCAGCACCTTGCCGGCCATGCCCCAATACATGACGGCGACGGATTCCGTGCGCATCGCCCACCACGACCACATCGGCTTCACCACCGGCTCGTAACGGCCCATCGTCGTCCATTTGATGATGATGACGACGGAGGTCAGGGCGAGCGAGATGATCACCGACGACAGCGTGAACATCCACGCCACCTGCCCGTAGCGGCCGTCAAGCAGCGCCTTGCCGAAGGCCTCGACCGCCCAGGTGCCGAAGGTGATGAACAGCATGGTGGGAAGCGAGATATGCACCGCCTCGAACACGGCGCGCATGAACTTCTTCCATTTCGGCGGTTCGTAGGTCCAGGTCGAGCCGCCGGCGTCGAACTGCTGGCGCACCGGCAGCCTGATCGGCGGCGAGCCGAACCAGGTGTCCTTCTCGCTCATCAGCTCGTTGGCCGGCGGCTTCGACTTGATGCCGATGAGCGCGCCGGCGGGCACGTCCGCGCCCGGCGGCACCACGCCGTCGTTGCCGATGAAGACGCGCGGCCCGGTGCGCACGGGATGCAGGCTCATCCAGCCGCAGCGGACATCCTCGTCGCCCATCACCACTTCGTCGGCGATGAAGCATTTCTCGCCGATCTCGACGAGATCGTAGCGACCGGCGAGGTTGGTCGAAATCTCGGCGTCCTTGCCGATCTTCGCGCCCATCAGCCGATACCAGTTACGCATGTAAACGGTGGCGAACAGCGACGACAGCGTTTCGAGCGTGATTTCGACCGCCAGCGCCACGGCCCATTTGCGCATGTAGAACCAGGAGTAGACCGAATAGACGCCCTCGCGCACGCGCGGCAGCACCACCCAGCGGAACAGGGCGATGAAGCCGACGGTGATCATGACCATGACGAAAGCCGTCGGCCAGGCCATGATCGGAATCGAAGCCATGTAGAGCATGCGGTCCGTGGCGGCGAGGCCAAGCCAGCCGTCGATCCGGTCAAAGACCCAGAACGCCGGGAAGATCGGCAGCAGGCCGAGCGGCGGAATGGCCAGCAGCATCAGCGTATAGAGGAAGGTCTGGAAGGACTTGCGCGCCTGCGGCGCGGTGGCCGGCGCCGGCAGTCCGGCGCGATCGACCATGCCGACCTTGCGCGCCGGCGAGCCGTCCCAGATCTCCCCCGCGCCAATCGTCGTTCCCGCCGCGACGGCGGTGAGATCCTTCAGTTCGGCGCCTTCGGGAATGACGACGCCGCCTTCAATCGAGCAGGACGTGCCGATATAGGCGTCTGGCCCGATCACGAGTTCGCCGACGATGAAATCGGCGCCCTCGACGCGCGCATTGGCGAAATTGCACTTGCCGCCTGTCGTGCATCCGGCGCCGAAGCTGATCAGGTCGATGGCGCCGGCGTCGAATTCGCCGATGATCGCGTCGTCGCCGACCTTGCAGCCGAGCGCCGCCAGATAAAGCCGCATGATCGGCGAGCCCTGAAACCATTTCATGTGGCACAGCGTCAGGAAGCGCTGCACCAGCCAAACGCGGAAATAATACACGCCCCACAGGGGATAGCGGCCGGGTTTGGTGCGCCCGACGATGACCCATTTGGCCGCGATGGCGAGCGCCACCGTGGCGATGTTGATGCACATGTAGACGCCGAGCAGCGACACGATTTCCTGGAACAGGCCGGCGTCGGCGTCGGTGAGAAGCATGTAACTGACGAAGACGCCAAGCCATTGCGCCGTCATCAGACTGAGGATGATCGGCAGCGCCACCGCCTGCGCCAGCCCGCACAGGAACCGGCGCATGAACGGCGGCGGCGTGAACGAAAGGTCGCGCTGCGTCGCGCCGCCGGCGAATTTGCGGTCGAGTTCCGCCGAGATGGCGCGCAGCGACCGCGCGCCATACACGTCCTGAAGGGTGATCCCGGCAAGACGCGGCGTTTCGCGCACGACCGACACGAAACGCGCGGCGAGCAGAGAATGGCCGCCGAGATCGGTGAAGAAGTCGGCGTCGAAGGGAATGGATTGCGGCGGCAGGACCGCTTTGGCGGCGGCGAGCAGGATCGCCTCGGTCGGCGTCTCCGGCTCCTCCTGCGCCTCCTGCGCAGCCGCCGACGACAGAGGCGCCGCCCTCAGCGTCTTGCGGTCGACCTTGCCCGAGGGCAGCCTGGGCACGTTGTCGACAATCTCGTAGCGCGCCGGCACCATATAGGGCGGCAGGCTCTCGCGCAGAGCCGCGCGCACCGATTTGGCGTCGAGACCGGCCCCCGCCTCCGGAATCAGGAAGGCGACGAGCTGGTCGAGCCCGTCGTCGTTGCGCAGAACAACAGTGGCCTGCGCGACCTCGGACAGCGCGTCGAGCCGCGCCTCGATTTCTCCGAGTTCGACGCGGAAGCCGCGAATTTTCACCTGATCGTCGATGCGGCCATGAAAGGCGATATTGCCGCTGGAATCGATGGAGGCGGCGTCGCCTGAGCGATAGAGAACGGGATCGACGCCGCCCGTCGCGAACGGATTGGCTATGAACTTTTCTTTCGTCAGCGCGTCGCGTTCGAGATAGCCGCGCGCCACGCCGGGGCCGCCGATGAGCAATTCGCCCTCGACGCCATGGTCAAGCAGATTGAGCGTCTCATCGGCGATGTAGCAGGTGTAGTTCGGGATCGGACCGCCGATGGTGACGGGCTCGCCGACCCTGACCTCGGCCACCGTGGCGACGACGGTCGCCTCGGTCGGACCGTAGGAATTGAAGATGGTGCGCCCCGGCCTGCACCAGCGCGCGGCGACGGAGGGCGGGCAGGCCTCGCCGCCGAGAATGATGACGCGCAGGCTGGGAATGTCCTGCGTCATCATGGCGAGCAGCGTCGGCACCGTGTCAAGCACGGTGATGCACGCCGCCGTCATGATCGCCGGCAGCTTGTCCGCCTCGCCCATGACCTCGGGCGTCGCGACGAACAGGGTCGCGCCGACGAGATAAGGCACCCAGATCTCTTCCATCGACAGGTCGAACGCGACCGAGGCGCCCTGGAAGACGACGTCCTCCGGCGTCAGTCCATAGACCTCGTTGGCGGAGCGCAAGTAATGGCAAATGTTGGCGCCGGTGACGACGATGCCCTTGGGCACGCCGGTCGAGCCCGAGGTGTAGATGAGATAGGCGGGATGATCGGGCGTCGCGCCGAGCGCGCGGGCGTCGACCTTGCCGGTCTGCGACGGATCGATCAGGGCGTCGGACGTCCACACGGCGCACGGGATCGCGCCGAGGGGCTTTTGCGCGAAAACATCGCTGGTCAGCAGCCCCTTCGCCTTCGCGTCGGACAGGCAGACGGCGATGCGGTCGACCGGCGCGTCGGCGTCGAACGGCAGCCAGGCGGCGCCTGTCCTGGAGATGGCGATCTGGGCGATCAGCAGGTCGTGGCCGCGCGCCATCCACAGGCCGACGACATCGCCCGGCCGCACGCCGCGCGCCAGCAGGCCGCGGGCGATCGCCTCGGCGCGCGCGTCGACATCGGCATAGCTCAGGCGCCGGCCGCCGGCGATCATGCAGGTCGCGTCGGGGCGCGCGGCGACCGTGGCGGCGAAAATCTCGGCGAGCAATTCGTCGCGCAGAAGATGCGGCAGCCGCGCGCCATGCAGGACCGCTTTCGGCCGAACGGCCGGCGCGGCCGCCCCCGCCGTCGTCATCGTATCGCTGTCGAGTGCAGTCATCGCGTCGAAATTCCGCCCATCATGTCGGGTCGGTCCGGTGCGGGGCCGACCTGTTCCGCATTGCCCGACCGGTCATGGGCGCCGGAGAAGCTCCCGAGCGCGCGGACGTGCGGCATTTTGACCGCCCATAACACAAATACGAACTGTCGTCTTCCTTAAGGTTCAGCGCTGAACCTGAAATGAACGCCCGCGGTTAAAGCCAGCGATAGGCCCCCGCGTCGAACACGATCACCCGGCCCTGCCAGATCTCCATACGCGGGGCGCGGGCGGTCTGGACGCCGCCGATCAGGGCGAAAAGCGCGCGGGCGACGCCGCCATGCGCGACGGCCACGGTGTCGCGCTCCAGCGCCGCCGTCCAGCGGGCGATGCGCTCCGCCAGCGTCGCATAGCTCTCCCCGCGCGGCGGCGTGAATCGCCATTTGTCGGCCTCGCGCGCGGCGGCGCCGGCGGGATCGCGCGCCTCGACCTCCGGCCAGGTCAACCCCTGCCAATCGCCGAAAGACAGCTCCATCAGCGCCGGATCAACGTCATAGTCGCGCGCCGGCAGGCCCATCGCGGCGCGCGCCCGCTCCATCGTGTCGCGGGCGCGGGCCAGGGGGGAGGCGACGAAAGCGTAGCGGCCGGGGCTGTCGCCCTCGCGCGCCAGCCATTTGGCCAGCGCGCGGCCGGCGCCGGCGGCCTGATCGCGGCCCTTCGGGTTGAGCGGAACATCCTCCTGGCCCTGCAACCGCCCCTCGGCGTTCCAGGCCGTCTCGCCGTGCCGGATGAACACAAGGCGGTGCGCGCAATGAACCCGTGCGGCGGGCAAGGCGGGGTCTACTCCCTGACGACCGTCAGGTCGGGCGCGGTCGGGTTCTTCATGCCGACGACGTGATAGCCCGCGTCGACGTGCAGGATTTCGCCGGTGATTCCGCGCGACATGTCCGACAGCAGGAAGGCGGCGGTTTCGCCGACCTCCTCGATGGTCACGGTGCGGCGCATGGGCGCGTTATATTCGTTCCACTTCAGGATATAGCGGAAATCGCCGATGCCCGAGGCCGCCAGCGTCTTGATGGGGCCGGCGGAAATGGCGTTGACGCGGATGGCCTGCTCGCCGAGATCGGCGGCGAGATAGCGCACCGAGGCCTCGAGCGCGGCCTTGGCGACGCCCATGACGTTGTAATGCGGCATCCATTTCTCGGCGCCGTAATAGGTCAGCGTCAGCATGGAGCCGCCGCCGGTCATCAGCTTTTCGGCGCGCTGCGCCACCGCCGTGAACGAATAGCAGGAGATGAACAGCGATTTGTTGAAATTGTCGGCGCTGGTCTCGATGTAGCGGCCGGTCAACTCGTCCTTGTCCGAAAAGGCGATGCAATGGACGAGAAAGTCGATCTTGCCCCACAGCTTTTCGACCTCGGCGAAGACCGCGTCGATGGTGGCGGCCTCGGTGACGTCGCAATGGCCGACGACATGGGCGCCGAGTTCGGCGGCCAGAGGCTCGACGCGCTTCTTCAGCGCGTCGCCCTGATAGGTGAAGGCGAGTTCCGCGCCCGCCGCATGCGCGGCTTTGGCGATGCCCCAGGCGATCGACATCTTGTTGGCGACGCCCATGACGAGGCCGCGCTTGCCGGCCAGAATTCCCTTCGCGCCGGCGGCGCCGCTCTGTGCTTTCGTCATGTCCCGTCCAAAACAGAATGGTCCGGCGCGCCCGCCAGACTCCCCACGGCTTGGGCTTTAGACGGGCCCGCGTCAGAGTTCAAGCGCGAAGGCGAAAGGCAGGCGATCGGGTGAAGGGCCGGATTCCTCGCCCTCACGCCCTGAGGACCGGCCACTGGCCGCGTCTCGAAGGGAGAGGCGCGCGATGCAACCCCGACCTTCGACTTCGGTGGAACTCGATATCGAGACGCTCGGCGCGTGCATTGTATCTTGGCGCCAACCGAATCGACTTATTGATCTGCATCAATTCCGTTGCAACCTGCACGGAAATATTTCCTGATGGATATTGACACAAGCAAAAAGCAAAAGGCAGATTTTTAACATGCGGGATCTCTGAACATTTCCTGGTGCCGAGGGGCAACGCTTATGGCGACGATTTACGGACACAATACACCCGACACTTTGACCGGAACGTCGGGCGACGATGTCATTTATGGATGGGACGCCGCCAACGCGCCCGGCGACGAGGGGCCGAGCGACGACAATGACACATTGGAAGGCGGCGCCGGCAACGATACGATTTACGGCGGCGCCGGCAATGACACACTGACGAATTACGGCGGCGGCGTCGACACGCTCAACGGCGGCGCCGGCAACGACAGGTTCAACTGGTATGGCGGAGCCGGCACGGTCAACGGCGGCGCCGGCACCGACAGTTTCTACGTCCAGACCGGCGACATCACCGGCGCGGCCATCTCGGGCGTCGAGAACCTGTATACGAACTATTCTTATGTCACGGCCACCGCCGCGCAGATGCAGGGGTTTTCGACCATCGCCGTGGCGGACTACGATCTGACGAGCATGGTGGGTCTGACCCTCGCCGCCGCCGGCACGGTCGATCTGACCAGCCAGTTGCTCGGCCGTGGCGTCAATTTCACCGGCTCCTCCGGCAACG